>LFEF01022794.1_pt1 | contig 180058 bp, 156 predicted proteins | sample 619371 | NCBI WGS metagenome assembly LFEF01 (sample SAMN03014291, study PRJNA259931) | freshwater metagenome | biome: lake; feature: waterbloom | place: China: Taihu Lake | collected 2006-08 | depth 0 m m
ACGCGCATTACGTAACGTTGCAATTATCGCCCACGTGGACCACGGCAAAACCACGCTGGTAGACCAACTCCTTCGCCAGTCCGGCACCTTCCGCGAGAATGAAAAGCTCGAGGAACGCGTGATGGACAGCAACGACATTGAAAAAGAACGTGGTATCACGATTCTGTCAAAAAACTGCGCGGTTGAATATGAAGGCACCCACATCAATATCGTTGACACCCCAGGACACGCCGACTTCGGTGGTGAAGTGGAGCGCGTGTTGTCGATGGTTGACTCTGTATTGTTGTTGGTTGATGCCGTTGAAGGCCCCATGCCCCAAACACGCTTTGTAACCCGCAAGGCCTTGGCCTTGGGTTTGAAGCCAATCGTGGTAGTGAACAAAGTAGACCGCCCAGGTGCGCGCGTTGAGTGGGTAATTGATCAGACTTTCGACTTGTTCGACAAGTTGGGTGCGACCGACGAGCAGTTGGACTTCCCGATTGTGTATGCCAGTGGCCTGAACGGCTACGCCGGTGATACACCCGATGTGCGTGAAGGCACAATGCGCCCATTGTTCGAAGCGATTTTGAAGTACGTTCCTGTACGTGATGATGACCCCAATGGTCCACTGCAGTTCCAGATTACCTCCCTGGATTACAACAGCTATGTTGGCAAGATCGGTATTGGCCGCATTAAGCGCGGTACGGTGCGAGTGGGTCAGCAGGTCACCTGCATCAATGGTCCAGACGGCACCCCATTCAACGGTCGTATCAACCAGGTTCTAAAGTTCCGCGGTCTGGAGCGTATTCAGGAAGAGGAAGCACAGGCCGGTGATATTTGCCTGATCAACGGTATTGAAGAAATCGGTATCGGTACCACAATTTGCGCACCCGATTGCGTGGAAGGTCTGGAAATTCCGGCAATTGACGAGCCAACCTTGACCATGAACTTCATGGTGAACACCTCCCCATTGGCAGGCCGTGAAGGCAAGTTTGTAACCAGCCGCCAGTTGCGTGACCGTTTGCAGCGTGAATTGAAGGCCAACGTGGCTTTGCGCGTGAAAGACACCGATGACGATACAGTGTTTGAAGTCTCTGGTCGTGGTGAATTGCACCTGACCATTTTGCTGGAAAACATGCGCCGGGAAGGCTACGAGTTGGCGGTTTCCCGCCCACGCGTGGTTTTCAAGGAAATTGATGGCGTGAAGTGCGAGCCTTACGAAATGTTGACCGTGGATGTGGAAGATTCACACCAGGGCGGCGTGATGGAAGAACTGGGCCGCCGCAAAGGTGACTTGCTCGACATGTCACCCGATGGCAAAGGCCGTGTTCGTCTGGAATACAAAATTCCAGCGCGTGGCTTGATTGGTTTCCAGGGTGACTTCATGACATTGACACGCGGCACTGGCTTGATCAGCCACGTGTTCGATCAATATGCACCTGTGCGCGAAGGCGGTTCGGCCGAGCGTCACAACGGCGTGCTGATTTCTCAAGATGATGGTGATGCAGTCGCCTACGCCTTGTGGAAATTGCAAGACCGTGGCCGCATGTTTGTGTCCCCGGGCGAAGCCCTGTACGAAGGCATGGTGATCGGTATTCACAGCCGTGACAACGACCTGGTTGTGAACCCGATCAAGGGCAAGCAGCTGACCAACGTTCGTTCATCAGGTACCGATGAAGCCGTTCGCTTGGTGCCACCAATCCAGATGAATCTGGAATACGCGGTTGAATTTATTGCGGAAGACGAATTGGTGGAAATTACACCGAAGAACATTCGTATTCGCAAGCGCTTCCTGAAGGAACACGAGCGCAAGCGCGCAAGCCGCGACGCAGCGTAAGTTTTGTTTGGCTGAAAGGCCAGATTTCAAGAGGGGCGTGGCTTTGGCCTCGCCCTTTTTGTTTGTAAAATCCGAAGCATGACATTCAAACCAAGAACTTTATCTGTTGCACCAATGATCGACTGGACCGATCGGCATTGCCGCCGGTTTCACCGTGCGATCAGTCAGCACACCTGGCTTTACACCGAAATGATCACTACAGGTGCGCTGGTGTACGGCGATCGCAATCGTTTTTTGGCATTCAATGACGAAGAACACCCAGTTGCTTTTCAGCTCGGTGGCAGCGACCCCGAGCACATGGCACGTTGCGCCAAGTGGATTGAGCAGGCGGGTTACGATGAATTGAACATGAATGTGGGTTGCCCTTCCGAGCGGGTTCAGAAAGGTGCGTTTGGTGCCTGCCTGATGGCTGAGCCCGGTTTGGTGGCCGATTGCGTGAAGGCCATGCGGGACGCCTGCTCGATTGATGTGACTGTGAAGCATCGGATCGGGCTTGATTACGATGAAAGCGAAACCATGCTTTTTGACTTTGTAGGCAAGGTCAGTGAGGCGGGTTGTAACACCTTCATTGTGCATGCGCGCAACGCAGTGCTGAAAGGCCTGTCACCCAAGGAAAATCGTGATATTCCTCCTTTGCGTTACGAGGTGGTCAAACGTCTGAAGCAACATTTTCCGCACCTTCAAATCATTTTGAATGGGGGGATTACCACCCTGGAAGCAATTGAAAGTCACCTTCAGTGGGCAGATGGCTGCATGATTGGTCGAGAGGCCTATTCCAATCCGTGGCTATTGGCCGGCTTTGATGAAGTGATTGGTAAGCCAACTACGCAGAAAACCCGTTTGGACGTAATCGATGAATTGCGCGCCTATGCTGAACAGGAGTTGAGCCGGGGCGAGAGCATTCGAAGCATCACAAAATCGTGGTTGGGTCTGTTTCACGGACAGCCCGGTGGAAGGCTTTACCGCCAATTGTTGTCGGATTCAACCCGGCTGAAGGCCAACAACTGGCAGGTGGTTGAAGATGCGCTGGCGATGATGGTTAAGTCAACTCGGCAGTGAGGAATCAGGTACCCCTGACGAGATGGCTGCAATCTCTTAATAGGTCGTCAACAAACCCGCAACCGCTGCCGGGCTCATATCAACACCAGCTTGCCGGGGTTCAGGAGGTTTTTAGGATCCATGGCCTGTTTGATGGCCTTGAATGCAGCATAGTTGCTGGCACTCGTAATATCTCGCAGTAGTTCGGCTTTCAACTGTCCAATGCCATGTTCAGCCGATACGGTACCGCCGCAGCGAAGAATTGCATCGTGTACCAAATTGTTCAGCAAAGTTTGGTGTTGCTTCAGAAATTCAGCGGCATCGCTGCCTTTGGGCGCCGACAAATTGAAGTGCAGGTTGCCATCGCCCAAATGACCAAACAACACCGGCCGCACGTCCACGCCGTGTTCTGCAATATCATTCAGGGCCATGTCGTGAAATGTCGGCAGCTGCGAGACAGCGCAGGCTACGTCGTGTTTCACGTTCAAACCTTCTTTGGCTTGTGCTTCCGATATGTTTTCTCGCAAGGCCCAAAAGGTTTCAATGTCTCGCCCGCTTTGAGCAATGGAAATGTTTCGCACCCCCGGCAGTTCTTCAAGCAGGGCTTCCAGTGTTTGTGTAACCTGCTCGCGCAAGCCAGTTTCATGGCCCAAGGAAGTAAATTCCGCCAGCACATGGTCTACCGCACCAGCACTCGTGGGCGCGCGGGCAGGAAAATGGGTTTGAACCACATCAATTGCATTGGCGTTCATCCATTCGTAGCTGCTGAGTTCACCAAATAAGCGGCTTTGTACAAAGCCCAAGGCATCCACTGCAGTTTGAATGTTGTCAACATTCAGCCAGGCTACGCAACGGCTTCTGGGGGCAGGGTACACCTTCATGCAGGCAGTGCTTACAATTCCCAAAGTGCCTTCCGAGCCAATCAACAAATGGCGCAGGTCATAGCCAGTGTTGTTTTTGCGAAGCCCCCGCAAGTCACCGCACAACTCGCCCTGTGCATTCACATACTCCAGCCCAAGGCACAATTCACGTGTGTTGCCATAACGCAGTACGGCCACGCCCCCTGCATTGCTGGCGAGGTTGCCGCCCAGGGTGCAGGTGCCCTCTGAGGCCAGGCTGAGGGGAAACAGAAAGCCATGTGCCTCCGCGTACTCCTGAATTTCGTGCAGTGTATAACCTGCACTGGCGGTCAGGGTCAGGTTGCTTTCATCCAGCTTCAGTACCTCGCGAATGCGCCCTGTTTTAAGAACCACATGCGGTCGTTTTTCCGCGTTGTTATCTGCCACGGGCACCGCACCACCCACCAGGCCAGTGTTCCCACCCTGGGTTGAAATGGCCACATTGAATGCGTCGCATGTCTTTACAATCGCCTGTACCTGTCGGGTATTCATGGGTTCCAGAACAGCCAGCGCAGTAGTGCTGTAGCGTTTGCGCCAGTCGGTGCACGCCTGGGCAATGTGGGCTGCATCGGTGTTAATCAGCAGCCCAGGTACCTGTTTACGCAATTGTTCAAGAAATTCATTCATGCGTTCAAGCAACCTTGGTTTTGGGTACTTTGTAGGTGCGGGCGAATACGCTGACACTGGCAAACAGCGCAATGGTCAAAAGCACCTCCAGCCCGGCCATCAACTGCGAGGCCAGTGCCGGATCGGAACTGGCGCGTGTGGCACCTTCCGCAAAGTATAGCCACACCAACAGTGATGTGGCCTGGTAGGTTCGTACGCGTTGTTTGAATATGCCGGGCACCACCAGCAGCAAAGGCAAAACCTTCAGCACAAGCCAGCTGCCGCCGGGGCGAATGGGCGCAACGAAAAGCTCCCAAGCCACGCACAGGGCAATTAATGCCAACAGGCTGCTGACTGTTGCCCAGTATGCTTTTTTGCGGGTTGAATCAATTTCAGGGGTGCTGCTCATCAAGATTTGTCCATGTGTTGTAGGGCCAATGCGGCTTTCGCAAGGCGAGCACCTTGTGCTCTGGCCAACGTTTTTTCATGTTCTGAAACAGGGTGCTGGCCCTGTCCACCTGCCCAATGGGTCACGCCATAGGGCGTGCCACCAGTGTGTGTGTCATTCAGTGCCTGCTCGGAATAGGGAATACCCAGCCAAACCATGCCATGGTGAATCAACGGCAATGCCATGCTGGTCAGTGTGGTTTCCTGGCCACCATGCAGGCTACCCGTGCTGGTAAAAACGCAAAAGGGTTTGTTGATCAAATCGCCAGCCAGCCAGGTTCCAACCGTACCATCCAGAAAATACTTCATGGGTGCGGCCATGTTGCCAAACCGCGTCGGGGATCCCATGGCAAGACCAGCGCATTCTTTCAAGTCACCTGGCTCTGCATAGGGTGGGCCCTGTTCGGGAATGTCGGATTCAGTGGCTTCTGTGTTCGCAGATACCGCGGGTACTGTTCGAATTCTTGCCGAAACACCTTTCACTGAGTCTATGCCCTGTGCAATTTCGCGGGCCAGCTGCGCAGTTGCGCCATGGCGGCTGTAATACAAGACCAATACTTCAATCATGCTTAGGGGTTATCATAGGGACTGTTGGAAACCCTATTGTATCGAAGCGCATGAGTTCAGCCGCACCTTCCGGAACAACTGAGACCAAGAGTTTCAAACCCGTTGGCAAGCCTGTCGAAGAAAGTCAAACCCGCGCCGCGCGATTTATGCGTGGGGCCAAACGTGCCTTCAGTGTGGCCGATGTTGAGCTGTCGCCACTGAATTTACGCTGGTGGATCGCATTCACCCGCTTGGTGAGCCAGCGCATCAGCGAGCAGCGTTTGCCGCAGGTGGCTGCCAGCCTTACCTTTACCACCGTGCTTTCCTTGGTGCCATTGGCCACGGTGGTGTTGGCTATATTCACGGCATTCCCGATGTTTGATCGTTTGCAGTTGTCGCTTCAGGGCTATTTGATCGACAGCTTTTTTCCCGAAACCTTGTCTGAAACCATTTTGACCTATGTCACCCAGTTTTCTGACAAAGCAAAGGGACTGACCGCAATTGGTATCGTGTTTCTGGTGATTACTGCATTAACCACCATGTTCACGGTGGATAGGGTGTTCAATCAAATCTGGAACGTGAAGCGTCAACGCTCGACCATGAACAAGGTGGTGCTGTATTGGGCTGTGTTGTCGCTGGCGCCAGTGCTGATCGGGCTGAGCATCAGCGTATCCACTGCACTGATCGGTGAAACCATGGCGGGTGTGAACCCTGTGCTGGGGGGCATGTTTCCTGCCCTCAACCTTATACCTCTGACTTTGACAGTACTTGCCTTTGCTTTCATCTATCGGATTGTGCCCAACAGGGCAGTGCATTGGAAAGATGCGCTGGTGGGTGGCGTGCTGGCCGCAGTTTTGTTCGAAATTTCAAAGCGGGCATTTGCCGCTTACATCACGCATTTCCCGAGTTACACGGCTTTGTATGGTGCTTTGGCGGCGTTTCCAATCTTTTTGCTCTGGATTTACGTCAGCTGGATCATTGTGCTGTTGGGAGCTAGCACGGTTGCTGCTTTGCCGGTGGCCCGCACTGGTTACTGGAACCCCAGCAACCGTCCTGGTGAACGCTGGCTGCAAGGTTTGAGCGTATTGGTTGAACTGGAAAAATCGCGGCAACAGGAAAAGCCCGGCATGACCATGGAAGAGTTGAGGGTGTTTGCCAAGGTGCCGCCCGATCAACTGGACGAGATCCTGAGCTTGTTGATTGACCATGGAGTGATCGGTCTTCTGGCCATTGTACGGGGTGATGATCGCTTTGCCCTGATTTGCGACCCCGCCAATATCAGCGCCGAAGTGGTGGCAAAAGCGCTTTGGTACGATCCCTCACTGACCTCCGAATGGGTCGCTCGATTGCCCCAGTCCACCGCGAAGCTGACCGAGTTTCAGGAGGAGTTTATTCGGCGTCCCCGCTTGTCTCAATGGCTTGAGTTAACCCCTTGTTAGGCGGGTGATGTCAACGGGAATCACTCTCTGGCGTTGGATTTGAACTTTTTGTGAAAAAAGAGTGTCCATATCAACAAAAGAAGGGCTTACGTTTGGCACCCATAAGCGCTTTCTGTAAACTAAGCGTGACGAGCCAAAAGCTCTGACATTTAATAATATCAACACAGTCTGGAGCTGTTATGAGTAACAAAGGGCAACTACTACAAGACCCCTTCCTCAATTTGCTGCGCAAAGAGCATGTACCCGTGTCCATTTACCTGGTCAACGGTATCAAGCTTCAAGGCCAAATCGAGTCTTTCGATCAATACGTGGTTCTGCTGCGTAATACCGTAACCCAAATGGTCTACAAGCACGCAATTTCAACTGTTGTGCCCGGCCGTTCAGTGACATTCACCCCCGAGGTGAAGGAGTAACCTTATCTTCACTTGCCAATTTTTCCGCGGTTTGAAATGACGCGTAGTTCCTTGGTTGCACTTGACCTAGGTCAACACGAGTTCCGCGAAAGTGTCGATGAGCTTGCCCTACTGGCCACCTCTGCCGGTGCAGAGGTGATTGGCGTTTTCGTGTCCAAACGGCGTTCTCCCGACTCAGCCACTTTCATTGGCTCTGGCAAGGTGCAGGAAATACTCGCACATTGCGAAGCCGAAGAAGTCGAGCTTGTCATCTTTAACCACAGCCTGAGCCCCGCTCAACAGCGAAATCTTGAAAATGCGCTCGGGCGTCGTGTAATCGATCGCACGGGTCTGATTCTAGACATTTTTGCCATTCGCGCGCGCAGTTTTGAGGGCAAGTTGCAAGTTGAACTCGCCCAGCTTCAGTACATGGCCTCCCGGTTGGTGCGCGGAAACGCGAATTTGTATGGACAGCAGGGCGGTATTGGCATGCGTGGTCCTGGTGAAACCCAGCTGGAAACAGATCGCCGCTTGATTGGTGTGAAGGTCAAGCAGCTGAAAACCAGGCTCGAGAAGCTCCAGAAACAGCGTCAAACCCAGCGCAGGCAACGTGAACGGCGAGGGCAGTTTACGGTCGCTATTGTGGGGTACACCAACGCGGGTAAAAGCACTTTGTTCAATGCCATAGCAAGCGACAAGGCGTACGCCGCAGACCAGCTTTTTGCCACTCTGGACACGACCACGCGCCGCGTTTGGCTTGCACCCAAGGTAGATATGGCCTTGTCGGATACCGTTGGATTTATTCGCGATTTGTCTCATTCCCTGGTAGATGCTTTCAAAGCAACCCTGGAAAGTGCCGTGCACGCCGATGTGTTGTTGCATGTCGTTGACGTGAGCTCGCCGGTTCGACACAGCCAAATCGACGAGGTCAACAAGGTGTTGCTTGAGATTGAAGCGGGGGATGTTCCACAAGTGATCATCTGGAACAAAATAGACGCCTGTGAGCGTTCCGTGGAAGTCGAGCGTGACGGCGATGGTAAGATTTTGTCCGTGGCGGTGAGTGCGCGCTATGGGCTTGGCATTCCTGAATTACGTGAATGTCTGACTGAACTTGCTGGCAACTTCTATGCTCAAAGTCGGGGTGCAGACACGCAGTCAGATGAATTGCAGTGGGCCTGAACGTCAACAATTAATTTTTCAGCAGTAGGAACAAGCATGTCAATGAATGATCCGGATTGGGGCAGAAATTCATCGGGTAATCAAAACAACGATGAACCCGCAAAGCCTCAAGATCAAGACAATCGCCGTCCCGGTGGCCGTCAGGATGGCCCCCCAGACCTTGATGAACTGTGGCGCGACTTCAACAGCAGGCTGAACCGGCTGTTCGGAAAGAAGGGCGGCAACGGTGGCGGTCCGCGTGGCCCGTTGGGTGGCGGCGGCAGTGGTGGCCCCAGCATGGAAAATGCAGGCAAAGGGTTTACTGCGGTGATCGTCGTTGCGGTACTTGTCTGGTTGGCCAGTGGTTTTTACATTGTTCAGGAAGGTCGCGAAGGCGTGGTGTTGCAGTTTGGTAAGTACCACCACACTTCGATGCCCGGTTTCCAATGGCGTTTGCCTTACCCAATCCAGTCGCATGAAGTGGTGAACTCCTCTCAGGTGCGCATTGTTGAGGTGGGTTATCGCAATGACGTGAAAAGCAAGGTGCTGCGTGAAGCGCTGATGCTGACCGAAGATGAAAACATCATCGACATTCAATTCGCGGTTCAATACCGCCTGAAAGATGCGGGTGATTACCTGTTTAACACCATTGATCCCGACGAAACCGTAAAAATGGCCGCTGAAACAGCCATTCGCGAGGTGGTGGGTCGCAGCAAAATGGACTTTGTGCTTTACGAAGGGCGAGAACAAATTGCCTTGAATACAGCCGAAGTGATGCAGGAAATCCTGGACAAATACGGTACGGGTATTTTGGTATCGAGCGTCACCGTTCAGGGTGTTCAACCCCCGGAACAGGTTCAAGCTGCGTTTGACGATGCTGTAAAGGCGGGTCAGGACCGCGAGCGTTTGAAAAACGACGGTGAGGCTTATGCAAACGACGTGATTCCGCGTGCCCGAGGCAATGCAGCCCGCTTGCTGGAAGAGGCAAATGGTTATCGCGAACGCGTGGTTGCCCAGTCCGAGGGTGATTCAGCCCGTTTCAAGGCAATTTTGACCGAATACGAAAAAGCGCCGAAAGTTACGCGTGATCGCCTCTACATTGATGCGATGCAGGAAATTTATACCAACGTGACCAAGGTTATTGTGGACTCCAAAGGCAACAGCCAGCTTCTGTATTTGCCATTGGACAAGTTGATTGAAAAAACTGGGTCTTCAAGTGCTGAAAGCAGTGCGACATCTGCCGCAGCTGCTGCCAAAGCCGCTGAAACCAGCCCATCTGCACCACGTGCTGCCAACGATGGATTTGACACTAGCATTCGCGATGCCATGCGCAATCGTGACCGGGGAGCTCGTTAATCATGCCTAAGATTTTTGTAGTAGTAGCGGCTGCGTTGATTGGCTTTTTTGTGGCCAATACCTGTCTTTATGTGGTGGATCAGCGCCAATATGCCATTGTGTTCGCGTTGGGTCAGGTTGAGGAAGTGCGCCAGGAGCCTGGCTTGTATTTCAAGCTGCCAGCGCCTTTCCAGAATGTTATTTTTCTGGACAAGCGCATTCAAACCATTGACACACCCGAACCAGAGCGTTTCATTACTTCCGAGAAGAAAAACCTCTTGATTGATTCTTACATCAAGTGGCGAATTATTGATCCTCGTTTGTATTTTGTTCGCTTGAGCGGAGATTCCCGCCTGGCACAAAGCCGCATGTCTCAAGTGGTCAAGTCTGCCTTGAACGAGGAAATTACCAAACGCACCGTGCCTCAAATGGTTTCCGGCGAGCGCACCACTGTGATGAACACGGTGGTGGAAAAGGTGAAGGACGAAGCCGCGGAAATTGGTGTGGAAATTCTGGATGTTCGCTTAAAGCGTGTGGATTTGCTGCCGGAAGTCAGTGAATCGGTGTTCCGCCGTATGGAAGCAGAACGCAAGCGGGTGGCCAATGACCTGCGAGCCACGGGTGCAGCGGAAGCCGAGCAAATTAGGGCGGATGCAGATCGTCAGGTGGTTGTAATTTTGGCTGAAGCCTACAGAGAAGCACAAACTATCAAGGGGGAGGGTGATGCAAAGGCCGGTTCGATTTATAATGCCGCTTTTGGTCGCAATCCTGAGTTCTATTCCTTTTACCGCAGCCTGGATGCCTACAAGAAGTCTTTGACATCCAAGTCTGATGTGATGGTGGTTGATCCGCAGTCTGATTTCTTCAAGTTTTTGCAGAAAACGCAATAACTTGGGCTTTCGTGCGCTTGCGTTGGTTAATCACCTTCGCTTGAAAGGTCTGGCTCTGGAAAAGTTGATATGAGCGAGACCTTTTGGCTGGCTTTGGCCCTCGTGTTTATTCTCGAGGGTTTGATGCCTTTTCTTTTTCCGAAGCAATGGAAAGAGACCTTTCTCAAGATTGCCTCGCTCACAGAAGGTCAAATTCGTTTTGTGGGGCTGGTGGCGATTCTCATCGGTATCACGCTTTTTTTGTTTTAGAACACTCGTTTAAGAGTTGGAATAGTCATGTCTGCTTGGCTTTTGCCAGAGTCTGTCGCCGATGTATTGCCCTCCGAGGCCCGGCGAATCGAAGAATTGCGACGGTCCCTGTTGGACCGCTTTCGCGTATACGGCTATGAATTGGTGATGCCACCCATGCTGGAGTACACCGAGTCGCTGCTCGGCAATGCCGATGCTTCCTTGAATTTGCAAACTTTCAAGTTGCTGGACCAGGCGAGTGGGCGTATGTTGGGTTTGCGTGCAGACACAACACCCCAAGTGGCTCGAATTGATGCTCACATCTTGAACCGAAAAGGTGTAACCCGCCTTTGTTATTGCGGACCGGTGCTTCACACGCAGGCTTTGGGTTTGCACAATACCCGCGAGCCATTGCAATGTGGTGCTGAACTTTACGGTTGTGGTGGCATTGAGGCCGATCTTGAAATATTGAATTTGGCTGTTGACACCTTGAACTTGTCGGGGCTGAAGGGCTATCGCCTTGCCCTGTCGCATGCGGGTTTGCTAGCCGCAGTGGTGGATGGTGAAGGCCTTACCGATAGTCTCATTCGTCGTCTGCACGATAGCTTGGCCCAGAAAGACAGGCCTGCCCTTGAGACGCTGCTGGCCGGCGTTTCTGGTGCCTGCAAGACAAATGTACTGGCTTTGCTGAGTTTGTATGGTTCGGTCGGTGGCGGCAATTGCGTGCTGAACCGGGCGGCCGAGACCTTGCCCCGCAACCCGAAGGTGGGTGCGGTACTCAATGAGTTGCGCACTTTGATTGCGCGCTTGCAGGAAACGGTGTCGGCCATGCCTGCACTCATTCTCGATTTGGCGGACCTGGCCAGTTTTGATTATCACAGCGGTCTGATTTTTTCAGCTTACGTAGAAGGTTGTCCCAATGCAGTGCTGCGTGGTGGCCGCTATGACGATGTGGGTGCCGTGTATGGCCGAGCCCGCCCTGCCACCGGCTTCTCTGTGGATTTGCGCGAACTGGTGTCTTTGCAGGCTGTGCATTCCAAGCCCAAAACAGCCATTCGCGCTCCCTGGGTTTATGACACTGAATTGATGGCTGTGATTCGCGAATTGCGCAGTCAGGGCGAGGTGGTGCTTCAGTCGCTGCCCAATACCGCCCAAGAGGAAGAAGAGTTTGTATGTGATCGGCAGCTTGTACAGGCCAACGCCGTGTGGAAAGTGGTGCCGATTGGCATGAATCAGGAGAAATTGAAATGAGTTTTCGAAATGTGGTTGTGATTGGTACCCAGTGGGGTGACGAAGGCAAGGGCAAGGTGGTGGACTGGTTGACTGACCATGCCCAAGGCGTTGTTCGTTTCCAGGGCGGTCACAATGCGGGCCACACACTGGTAATTGGTGGCAAGAAAACAATTTTGCGCCTCATTCCTTCCGGTATTTTGCGTCCAGATGTTCAGGTGTACATTGGCAATGGCGTGGTTTTGTCACCAGAGGCCTTGCTCAGTGAAATTGACGAACTGCAAGCCGGTGGCATTTCAGTGGAAAGTCGCCTGAAAATCAGCGAAACCTGCCCATTGATTCTAGACCACCACATTGCGCTGGACAAAGCCCGCGAAGCCAAGCGTGGCGATGCAAAAATAGGTACTACTGGCCGTGGCATTGGCCCTGCCTATGAAGACAAGGCAGCTCGCCGCGCCCTGCGAGTTCAGGATCTGTTTCATCCCGAGAAATTCCGTGCCAAGCTGGATGAAGTGCTGGATTACCACAACTTCGTATTGACCCAGTATTTGGGCGCTGAGCCTGTGGACGCTCAGGTGGTATTCGACAAAGCCATGGCTTTGGCACCGCGCATCAAGAACATGGTTGCAGATGTACCCACCTTGCTGCAGAAGGCCAATGACGAAGGTCAAAATCTGTTGTTCGAAGGTGCGCAAGGGGCCTTGCTTGACATCGATCACGGTACTTTCCCCTTCGTGACCAGTTCCAACTGCATCGCCGGTGCGGCTTCGCCTGGCGCGGGTGTTGGCCCGCAGCGTTTGCAGTATGTGTTGGGTATTACCAAGGCCTACGCAACGCGCGTGGGGTCTGGTCCTTTCCCCACTGAATTGTTTTGCGAGAAGGGCATGTACCTGGCCAAGAAGGGCAATGAGTTTGGTTCGGTAACCGGTCGTCCGCGTCGCTGTGGCTGGTTTGATGCGGCTGCCTTGCGCCGTACCATTCAGTTGAACGGTGTTTCCGGCCTGTGCATCACCAAGCTAGACGTGCTGGATGGCATGGAAACCATTCAAATGTGTGTGGGCTATGAATTGGCCGATGGCACCAAGACCAACATTCTTCCTTTTGGTAGCGACAAAGTCGAAGGGTGCAAGCCGATTTTTGAAATTTTCCCTGGCTGGAAGGGCACAACTTTCGGCGTGAAACAGTTCGACGATTTGCCGGAAGAGGCCAAAACATACCTGAAGCGCATGGAGGCAGTGTGCGGTGTGCCTGTTGACATGATTTCGACCGGCCCTGACCGTGATGAAACCATTGTGCTGCGTCACCCCTACAAAGCCTGAGCCAAGAACTCTCGCGCATGAGCGACAAGCTGCATATTGATTATGCGCAGTACCACCACCTGATTGATCAGGTGGTACGGGCCGTTCAAAGTTCTGGTTTTCAGCCTGATTGTGTCCTTGGGGTTTCTCGAGGCGGTCTTTTCCTGGCGGATGGTTTGTCTCGTTCCTTGCGCAAACCAATGGCTGTAATCGCTGCGTCGTCCTATCGTGATGGCGAGGGTACCAGCCAAGGCGAATTGCAGCTTTCCGCCAGCATAGCTGCGGTTGCGCCAGTGGGTGGTAACGTGCTTTTGGTGGATGACCTGGCCGACACCGGGCACACCTTGCAGGCCTTGTGCGAACATCTACGCACGATCTGTCCCGACATTGTTGACCTGAAAACGGCGGTGGTTTGGGTAAAGCCCGGGTCTGTTTTCAAACCCGATTTTGCTGCCGAATATCTCGAATCAGATGTCTGGATTGTGCAGCCATTTGAAACCCGCGATTTTCTCTGAAATCCCCCTGAATATCTTGTACTAACTTCTCTCAAAAATACCTTATTTGCGGTCTAAAAAGACCTAAAAATCGATGTGTTATCCTATGGGTCCATTTACCTGCCAAGGAGACCTCGGGACAATGCCTGTCTTAAAAGAAGTAAACGTGAAAAAACTCCCCCCTTTATTGAAATTTGCACCCGCTTGTGCGGTTGCACTGTCCTTGTTCAGTGGCCCGGTTTTCGCAGCCAACGTGGTGTTGAAAAACGGTGATCGCTTGACTGGCGAAATTGTCAAACTAAGCGACAACATCCTTACCTTAAAATCTCCCTTGTTCGGCGAAGTCGAGTTGCCCTGGAAGCAGGTTCTTGAATTGCAGTCTGATGATGGCGTCACAGTGAAGCTTAAAGATGGCAGCACTGCAAAGGGCAGGGTAACGTTGAGTCAACAGGGCGAGCTGGTTATCGATCAAGGTGATTTGGGGCGCACCAAGCCCCTGCCAAGGGCCGATATAGCGATGTTTAATCCGCCTGTGGTGGATCACTCGGTGAAATACAGCGGAAGAGCCAACTTGGGTGGCGTATTCAATAGGGGCAACTCGGAAGACGATGCCCTGAATTTTGATGCGGAGTTGATTGCCCGAACCCCAGAGAACAGATACACGCTGGCAGCTGAGGTGAACGAGGCAGAGTCTGCAGGGGTGACCACCACTTCGAACCGATACTTGCTAACCCAGTACGATGCATTTCTCAGCGAAAAAGATTACCTGTTTGTGAACGCCAAAGGCGAGCAGGACAAATTGGCTGACTTGAATTTGAGAACCTCGCTGGGTGCTGGTTATGGTTATCAGTTTTTTGAAACCGAGCGTGCCAAGTTATCAACAGAATATGGTTTGGCTTACATCAACGAAGATTATATTGTTGCCCCAGACGAGTCGTTTCCGTCATTAAGCCTGGGATTGGATTATGAGCGAAAATTCTGGAACAAACGCCTGGTGTTTTTCAACAACAATGATTTGTCGGTAAGCCTTGAGGACACTGCTGACGCTTTGTTCAAAACCAAAGTAGGTTTGCGTGTTCCGATTGTTGAAAATGTGAATGTGGCCACGCAAGTGAATGTGGATTATGACAACATGCCGCCACCCGGCGTGAAGAAAACCGACACCAGCCTGATTTTCAGCGTGGGTTATGGTTTTTAGGTGAAGTTTTTTGGCGAATTTGTATTGCAGACACCGGCGGCAATGCAAATTCGCAAAGCGCTTTGGAAATTCAGAATTAAAGCCGGGAAAGTGCTGTACACTGCGTTGGAACGCACATGTTACAGAGAAAACTGCTGGTGCCCAGGAGAGGACTCGAACCTCCACAGTGTTACCACCACTAGGACCTGAACCTAGCGCGTCTACCAATTCCGCCACCTGGGCACAGGTGCGAGCCGTGAATTCTAATGAAATAAATAAATTTGTCAATGCATAAAACAGAAATAAAAATTCCAAGTCGTGAAGACATCCTGGCTGTACTGCGCCAAGCGCAAGCCCCCTTAACCCGCGAACAGGTTTTTGAGCACCTTAAACTCACTGAAGATCAAATCCCCATTATTGAAAAACGACTGAACGCCATGGAGCGTGATGGTCAATTAATGCCCAACCGAAAGGGCATGTTGTTGCTTTCTACCAAACTTGATTTTGTGGCAGGCCGTGTGGCGGGTCACCGTGACGGTTTCGGTTTTCTGGTTCGCGACGATCGCGGGCCCGATGCCTTCCTTTCCCCGCGCGAAATGCAAAAGGTATTGCATGGTGACCGAGTGCTGGTGCGAATTACCGGCACGGACCACCGTGGCAAACCTGAAGGCACGATTGTTGAGGTGACCGAGCGCAAAACCAACCGTTTGGTAGGGCGACTGGTTTCTGAACGTGGCATTTTGCTGGTCATTCCCGAAGACCAGCGCATTAAACACGATATTCTCGTGTCGCCCAAAGACGTGGGCAATGCCACGCCAGGCAAAGTGGTGACGGTCGAAATCATCGAGCAGCCCACGCGTCATTCTCAGCCAATCGGCAAAGTGGCCGAGGTTTTGGGCGAGCTGGATGACCCAGGCATGGAAATCGAAATTGCAGTGCGTAAATTCGATGTGCCACATGAATTCAATTTACTCACGATGAATCAGGCCGAAAGTATTCCCAACGAAGTGGAGTACAAAGACCTGAAAGGCCGCGTAGACTTGCGCGATGTGCCCTTTGTAACCATCGATGGTGAAGATGCCCGTGACTTTGATGATGCGGTGTACTGTACGCCATCAAACGACACCAAAGGTGGCTGGCGTTTGCTGGTGGCGATTGCCGATGTAAGCCACTATGTGTTGCCCGGTACACCCATCGACCAAGAGGCCACCAAGCGTGGCACGTCGGTGTATTTTCCGCGTCGGGTTATTCCGATGTTGCCCGAGAAATTGTCCAACGGCTTGTGTTCACTAAACCCAGGCGTCGACCGCTTGGTTTTAGTTTGTGACATGATCATTGGGCCCAAGGGTGCGATCAAGGCCTACCAGTTTTACAACGCAGTGATCCATTCTGCAGCCCGCCTGACATACAACCAGGTTTGGGACGCATTGACCGATTCACAAAGCCTGACCGCCAAAGCGATGGGGCATGTGTATGGCGACGTCGAAAATCTGTACACACTGTTCAAGGTCTTGTTTGAGTCGCGCCAGCGCCGCGGTGCCATGGAAATTGACACCGTTGAAACCCAGGTAATGCTGGACCCCGATGGCAAAATCGACAAAATTGTGCCCAAACGCCGCAACGACGCACACCGTTTGATTGAAGAATGCATGTTGGCCGCCAACGTGTGCGCTGCCGATTTTCTGGAGCGTAGCAAACACCCCAGTTTGTACCGTGTGCACGAGGGACCAACAGTTGAGAAGCTGCAAAACTTGCGCGCATTTTTGCGCTCAGTTGGCTTGACACTGGATGGTGGGGACGACCCCACCAGCATGGATTACGCAAACCTGATGAAAAAAATTCAGGGGCGCCCGGATCAGGCCTTGCTTCAAACGATGATGCTGCGCTCAATGCAGCAGGCAATTTACACGCCGCACAACAGCGGTCACTTTGGCTTGGCGTATCCAGCCTACGCGCACTTTACGTCGCCGATTCGTCGTTATCCAGACTTGATGGTTCATCGAAGCATCAAGGCCCTGTTGGCTGGCAAGCGCTACGTGCCATTGCCACTCGATGAGCGTGAATTCGAAGATTTCGACCCGAAGCGTCGTGTCGACAAGGCTGAGGAAATTGCGCGTTGGGATCAATCCGGTAACTGGTTTTCGTCCACCGAGCGTCGTGCCGATGAGGCTTCTCGTGATGTGATGTCCTGGCTGAAGTGCTTCTTCATGAAAGAGCGCGTGGGCGACACCTTCCAAGGCCATGTCTCGGGCGTAACCAGCTTTGGTTTGTTCATTACCCTTGATGCCTTGTATGTGGAAGGCTTGGTGCATGTGTCAGAACTGGGAACGGAATACTTTCAGTACAGCGACAGCCTGCATGAATTGCGGGGTGAGCGCAGTGGAATCCGCTACCGCCTGACCGACCCGATCAATGTGCAAGTGTCCAGGGTTGACCTGGATGCCCGCCGAATAGAATTCCGCCTGGTGCAAGGCGTGAAGTTTGAAAGCCTCATGCGCGACCCTGGTTTGGCCAAACCGAATGGCAAGCAAGGCAATCGACCCCAGCGCCAGCAAGGCCGCCGCACCAACACAGCCCAGTTGCAACAGGCAGTGCAAGACGCGGGTAAAACGGCGCCGTCACTGCCGCCGGAAGAAAACACAGCGACACGCGGTGTGAACAAGAAGCGGGCTGCGGATGAATCACGCAGCAAGGCGGCCGCCGAGAAGAAACGCAAGGAAGAAATTCAGAAAGCCAAGCGTGTCAGCCGTACCAAACCCGCCACAGGGTCTAAAATGCGCACTGCAGCGAAAAAACCTAGATAAGCGGAGCGACTCAATTGGCCATTTTGTATGGTTTTCATGCCGTGTCGGCCCGGGTTAAAACAGCCCCAGCCAGCGTGGAAGAGGTGTTGGTGGACCAACACCGCAAAGACAAACGCATGCAGCAGTTCATCGACAAGGTGAAAGCAGCTGGCGTCAAGGTAAGTGCGGCCGATTCCGATCGTTTGGAAAAAGCAGCCGGTCACAAACAGCACCAGGGCGTGGTGGCGTTTGCCAAGGAATTGGTCAAAAGCAACGACCTGTTTGAAATCATTGATACCCATGGCAAGAACACCTTGCTGTTGGTACTGGATGGTGTGACCGACCCCCACAACTTGGGCGCATGCCTGCGGAGTGCCGATGCAGCCGGTGTGCACGCCGTGGTGCTGCCAAAAGACAAATCGGTGGGCATTACCCCAGTGGTGTCCAAGGTGGCCTGTGGCGCCGCTGAAACAATCCCTGTGATCACTGTAACCAACCTCGCCCGTACGCTGGAAGAAATTCAAGATGCCGGCGTGTGGTGCATTGGCACGGCAGGCGAAGCCACAGATACCCTGTATGACGCTGATTTGAATGGCCCTATCGCTTGGGTGCTGGGCGCCGAAGGCGACGGTATGCGCCGCCTGACCCGCGAAAAATGCGATCAACTGGTACAAATCCCGATGATCGGCAGTGTTGAAAGCCTGAACGTGTCCGTGGCCAGTTCAGTGTGTCTGTTTGAAACCCTTCGTCAACGTCAATTCTCAAAATAAGAAACCTCGAAGCACCGCATGGAACAACTCACTCTGGATGCAACGCCACCTTCTGGCGACGATTCTGAAACGATTACCCTTGGCCTGTATGCTGAGCGCGCTTACCTGGATTACGCCATTTCTGTGGTGAAGGGCAGGGCCCTGCCCGAGTGCGCCGATGGTCAAAAACCAGTACAACGGCGAATTTTGTACGCCATGAATGAAATGGGCCTGGGCAACAATGCCAAGCCCGTGAAATCTGCCCGTGTAGTGGGTGATGTGTTGGGTAAATATCACCCACATGGCGACCAGGCTGCCTACGATGCACTGGTGCGCATGGCGCAGAACTTCACCCTGCGTTATCCGCTTATTGATGGCCAAGGCAACTTTGGTAGCCGCGACGGCGACGGTGCTGCCGCCATGCGATACACCGAAGCCCGCTTAACCCCGATTGCCAAGCTGCTGCTGGATGAAGTGGACATGGGTACCGTCGACTTCATTCCGAACTACGATGGCAGCTTTCAGGAACCCAAACTGCTGCCGGCGCGCCTGCCTTTTGTATTGCTGAATGGTGCCTCCGGTATTGCAGTGGGCATGGCCACCGACATTCCTCCCCACAATATTCGGGAGGTGGCCGCGGCCACGATTCATTTGATCAAGCACCCGAATGCTGACCTGGACACCATCATGGGTCATTTGCCGGCGCCCGATTTCCCGGGTGGCGCGCAAATTATTTCGCCAGCGAGCGCGATGAAAGAAATTTATGCCGGTGGGCGGGGCTCCATCAAGGTGCGCGCTCGTTGGGACATTGAAGAAATGGCCCGTGGCCAGTGGCAACTGGTGGTGAAGGAATTGCCACCCAATACCAGTACTGCCAAGGTGCTTGAAGAGATTGAAGAGCTGACCAACCCCAAGGTAAAGACAGGCAAGAAGGGTTTGAGCACCGAGCAGCAAAACCTGAAGGCGCAAGTGTTGGCCATGCTGGATGCTGTGCGCGATGAATCGGGCAAGGAAAATGCGGTGCGATTGGTGTTCGAGCCCAAAAGCCGCAATGTGTCGGTGGAAGAGTTCTCAAATCTGCTGCTTAGCCACACCAGCCTTGAAACAAACACATCGATTAACCTTGTGAGTATCGACAATGCAGGCCGCCCCGGCCAGCGTGGTTTGATTGCCATGCTGCTGGACTGGATCGAGTTTCGCAAAGTGTGCGTAACCCGCCGCAGCCAGCACCGTCTGGCGCAGGTGAACGACCGTATTCACGTGCTGGAAGGACGCCTGATTGCCTGGCTGAACATTGATGAAGTGATCAAGGTAATTCGCGAAAGCGATGAACCCAAGCCTGCGCTGATCGAGGCCTTCAAGCTGAGCGACCGGCAAGCCGAAGACATTCTTGAAATTCGACTGCGCCAGTTGGCACGTCTTGAAAAAATCAAGATTGAACAAGAACTGGCCAAGCTGGCCGAGGAAAAGGCAGACCTGGAAGCCTTGCTGGCCGATGAAGGCAAACTGAAAACCCGGATTATTGGCGAAATTCGCAAAGACACCGACACCTACGGCGATGATCGCCGCACGCTGATTGAGGAAGCCGAGAAGGCCAGTGTGGAAGTGAAAGTGGTTGAAGAGCCTACCACCGTGATTGTCTCGCAGAAGTTCTGGATTCGAAACCGGCAGGGCCACGGTCATGATGCCGCACAATTCGGCTTCAAGGTTGGGGATGCTTTGTATGCGGCTTTTGAATGCAAAACCACCGACAATACCTACTTGTTTGGCGCTGGCAATGCGCTGGGCAAAGTGTTCAGTGTGCCGGTATCAGCATGGCCTGGTGGCAGGGGCGATGGCATTCCTGCACAAAGCCTGGTCGAGCTGAATGGGGGTTCGCTGAGTCACGCCTTGGCCGCACCGGCCACACAACCCGTGTTTCTGGCATGCAGCGCGGCCTACGGCTTTTTGGCCACTGCTGGCAACATGGAAAGCCGCATGAAGGCGGGCAAGCAGTTCATCAGTCTTAATCCTGGTGAAAAGTTGTTGCCACCAGTGCTGTTGCAGCCCACTGACGACCGTGTCGCAGTGCTTTCTGAGTCTGGGCGTTTTCATGTGTTCATGCTGGACGAGCTAAAACAGCTTTCTGGTGGCGGGCGCGGCGTGCAGTTGCTGCCGCTTGATGACAAAGACACGCTGGCGGCTGCCGTTGCCTTCGGGCCCGCAGACAGCCTGGTGGTAGCTGGTACAGGCCGGGGAGGTAAAGATCGCGAGGAAGTTCTGAAACCCGCCTTATTGGCTGAGCGCCTTGGCAAACGTGGTCGAAAAGGCAAGGAACTGGATATCAAGTTCAAGGCAGATAGCTTACGCAAGTTCAGTTAAAAAAAAGGTCCTTTGGGGCCTTTTTTCTCGTCTTGAAATCCTGAACTTTGTCCCCACATCTCCGACATCCAAACCAAGAAGATGAAGGGAGCAATAACATGGGTGCAATGAAGGAAACAATGGGTTTTCAAACGGAAGTGAAGCAACTTCTGCATTTGATGATTCATTCCCTGTATTCCAACAAGGAAATTTTTCTTCGCGAGCTGGTGTCCAATGCCTCGGATGCTTGCGACAAACTGCGCTTTGAAGCCATCAACAATGCCGGTCTTTTCGAGAACGACAGTGAATTGAAAATTCGTGTGAGCTTTGACAAAGACGCACGCACCATCACGATTGAAGACAATGGCATCGGTCTTAGCCGCGATGACGCGATTGAACATCTTGGCACTATTGCAAAAAGTGGTACCAAAGAATTTTTCGGTAAATTAAGCGGTGACCAGCAAAAGGACGCTGCTTTGATTGGTCAGTTTGGCGTTGGGTTCTATTCGGCCTTCATTGTGGCCGACAAGGTGACAGTACGCTCGCGCAAAGCGGGTTTGCCCGCTGGCGAAGGTGTGGAATGGGAATCCAAAGGCGATGGCGAATTCAGCGTGGAAGCCATAGAGAGAGCAGACCGCGGCACGCAAATTATTCTTCACTTGAAGGCCGATGAAGACGAGCTGCTTTCCGGCTGGAAGTTGAAGAGCATTTTGACCAAGTATTCCGACCATATTTCGCTGCCCATTCAAATGTTGAAAGAAGAATGGGACGAGGAAGCGGGTGGCATGAAAGCCACTGGCGAGTGGGAAAATGTGAACAAGGCCAATGCCTTGTGGGCACGTTCAAAAAGCGACATTACCGCTGAACAGTACAACGAGTTTTACAAAACCATCAGTTTTGACTTTGCCGACCCCCTTGCTTACACCCACAACCGTGTGGAAGGTGGCCGTTCTGAATACACTTCTTTGTTGTACATCCCCGCCAAAGCCCCTTATGACTTGTGGGACCGGAACCAGCAGAAGGGTATCAAGCTGTATGTAAAGCGTGTATTCATCATGGACGACGCGGAACAGTTGATGCCCCCCTACATGCGCTTTGTGAAAGGCGTGATCGATTCCTCAGATTTGCCTTTGAACGTATCGCGCGAAATTCTGCAGGAAAGCCGTGATGTGAAAGCCATTCGTGAAGGCTCTGTGAAGAAGGTGCTGGGCTTGCTGGAAGACATGGCAGCTAATGAAACCGAGAAATACGCCAGTTTCTGGAAAGAGTTTGGCCAGGTGCTGAAAGAGGGCATGGGCGACGACCCGGCGAACAAAGAGCGCATTGCCAAATTACTGCGCTTTGCGACTACCCAAAGCGAGGGTGAGGCGCAAACCGTTTCACTGGCTGACTACGTAGGCCGCATGAAAGAGGGTCAGGAAAAGATTTACTACGTGACCGCTGATACCTACGCCGCAGCCAAGTACAGCCCACACCTCGAAGTATTCAAGAAGAAGGGTGTGGAGGTGTTATTGCTCAGTGACCGTGTGGACGAGTGGATGCTGTCCTACCTCCAAGAGTTTGACGGCAAGGAATTGCAGAGCTGTGCCAAGGGTGGTTTGGACCTGGGTGCCCTTGAGGATGAAAAAGACAAGGAAACCAAGAAGAAGGTTGAAGACGAGTTCAAGGATGTACTGAAGAAGGTCGAAGACTTGTTGAAGGATCGCATTAAAGAAGCCCGTGTCACTTTGCGATTGACCGACAGCCCTGCGTGTATCGTGGCTGATGAGGCGGGCATGAGCGAGCATTTGAAGCGCATGCTAAAGCAGGCAGGCCAGAATGCACCCGACACCAAGCCGATTCTGGAGCTAAACCCCGAGCATCCGTTCATTCAGCGTTTGAAGATCGAGAAAGATCACTTTGACGAGTGGGTGAATGTGTTGTTTGATCAAGCGGTGTTGGCCGAGGGTGGTCAGCTTGAAGACCCTGCCGGGTTTGTTCGCCGCTTGAACATGTTGTTGTTGACGGTTAAGGCCTGATTGGCGTGTTCAGTGACTAAGTGGCTGGGGCTGACTGTTCAGTGCCCAGCCCAGCCTGCTTTGCAAGGCGTTGGCCAGGTAAAGTGATTGTTCAAAAAATCGTTGCACATACTTTAGGTCGGCTTGGGTTACCAATGTTTCTTGCCACCGTAGCTGAAATTCGGCCTTGTGGCTGTCCTCCCACATATAAGCGGGAAGCCGAACACGCTCCATCAAGGCATTGAACTGACTACATTCTTTGCGTATGCCTTCCAGGTCACTGTGCTCGTCTTGCTCCATTACCCTGTGAATACAGGTTATTTCCATCATGCCTTGGTCAATTTGCTTGATTTCAAGCCAAGCGTTTGGAGAGCTTGACATCAGCTTCACGGGATATTTGTTCACTTGTTTGTCCTCATGATAGGGGCTTTTCAGTTGTCCCACCCAGGCGGCCAGTGCCTTGATCAAGTCGGGGTCATTCAATGCTGTCATGTGGAGGTTCCGTTCAAGGGGAAATTTGAATTGAGTGCCTCACAATTTCAACTGGTTCCACAACCGGCCATTCAAACGAAAAAGGCCACCCATTGCTGGGTGACCAAACAAATCCTGTAAACAGATGAGCGGGTTTACAGGCTAGAGGTGATCTGACCGTTCACAACTTTCACACGGTCGCCAGACTGCCAGCTGGGTGGGCTGCTGAAACTGAATACATCTGAACCGCCTGCGTCGTATTGAACCACTACATCATATTGGGTGGTCGAGTTGCGGTCTTTTTCAATCTTGTTGCCAAGTACGGCACCGCCCACCACGCCAGCAGCGGTGGCTACCTTCTTGCCGCTACCGCCGCCGATTTGGTTGCCCAGCAGGCCACCCACAACACCGCCAGCTACAGCACCGATACCAGAGCCTTCACCTTGAATGGTACGTTGGCGAATTTCAACAACCCGACCGCAGGTGCTGCACGTTGCGGCTGTTTGCACAGGCGCTGGCTTGGAAGCGGCAGGCTTCGAAGCAGCTTTCTTGGCGGCGGCCTCCTCTTTTGCTTTTGCTTCTTCTTCCAGACGTGCTTCTTCTTCCATCTGGGCGATTTCCTGGTCGCTCATATTTGCGTTGCTGTTTGGCAGCAGACCAGTCATGGATGCAATTGCTATGCCGCTGGCCAAAATAATGGCAACAGCAGCAGCAATAATCAGGGGATGGGTACGTTTGGTTTCCATTTTCTTTCTCCACACGAAATGTGTTTGTGTTGCTAATAACGGGGAGGGTCAGAAAAAGGAATACAAGGATTACTTACTAAGGTATCGCATTGCAGTTTCAAGCCCACCGACCGTGAGGGGGTGCATGCGGTGTTCCATGATATTTTGAATGATTTCAACGCTTTGACGATATTGCCAAAGCCCTTCGGGTTCCGGGTTAAGCCAGACGGCTTTTGGAAAGCGATCAAGAAAACGACGCAACCACACTGCGCCAGCTTCCTTGTTATTGTACTCGACTGAGCCTCCTGGCTGGAGTATTTCGTAGGGGCTCATCGTGGCGTCGCCCACAAAAATGAGGCGGTAATCGCTGTTGTAGGTGCGCAGTATGTCTGTGGTCTGAAAACGCTCGCTGTGACGACGGTGGTTTTTTTTCCACAAAAAGTCGTACACACAGTTGTGGAAATAATAAAACTCCAAATGCTTGAATTCACTTTTTGCGGCGCTGAACAATTCTTCAGTACGGCGAATGTGATCATCCATAGATCCGCCCACGTCCAGCAGCATCAATACCTTCACTGAATTGTGGCGTTCCGGACGCATTTTCAAATCCAGCCAGCCGGCATTGCGCGCTGTCGATTCAATGGTGTTGTCCAGGTCTAGTTCTTCTTGCGCGCCCTCACGCGCAAACCGGCGCAGGCGGCGCAGGGCAATCTTGATATTGCGTGTGCCAATTTCCAGCTCGTCGTCGTAATCCTGGTAAAGGCGTTGATCCCAAACCTTCACCGCGCGGCGGTTTCGGCTTTCATCTTGCCCTATACGCACGCCTTCCGGGTTGAAGCCATTGTTACCAAAAGGCGAGGTGCCGCCCGAGCCAATCCATTTGCTTCCGCCTTCGTGCCGCTCTTTTTGCTCTTTCAACAGTTCCTTCAAGCGTTCCATCAACTTGTCCAGTCCGCCCATGGCTTCAATGGCTGCCATTTCCTCAGGCGTGAACTCCCGATTGAATCGCTTTTCCAACCAGTCCTTCGGCAACTGAGCGAACAAATCCATGTTCTTTTCCAGCCCTTTGAAGTAGCTGCCGAACACCTGGTCGAACCGATCAAAAAATCGTTCGTCTTTGACCAGGGTCAGGCGGGACAAATGGTAAAAATTGTCCAGGCTCGGTGTCATGAACTGAGCCTTCATTCCCTCAAGCAGGGTGAGGTATTCCCGCACGGTCACGGGAATTTTGGCATCGCGAAGTTGAAAGAAAAAATCCAGTAACACAGCAAAAGCCTTTATTAACGACCCTGGCGGGCCATGAACACCAAACGGTTGAACAATTCAATATCTTGCTCGTTTTTCAGCAATGCGCCGTGCATGGGTGGAATGGCGTCTTTGCCGTCTTTGGCTTGTAATGCACTGGCAGGAATATCTTCGGCCAGCAGCAGGCGCAGCCAATCGATCAACTCCGATGTGGTCGGTTTTTTCTTTAAACCGGGCAGGGCTCGAATACCAAAAAAGCTGGCCATTGCTGCATCCAGCAATTCTTTTTTCAGATTCTTGAAGTGCACGGCCACAATGCTTTCCATGGTGGCTTTGTCAGGAAATTGAATGTAGTGAAAAAAGCAGCGACGCAGGAAAGCATCTGGCAGTTCTTTCTCGTTGTTGGAGGTGATGATCACGATCGGGCGGTGTTTGGCCTTGATTAGCTGCTTGGTTTCATAGCAGTAAAACTCCATGCGATCAATTTCACGCAGCAAGTCGTTCGGGAACTCAATATCGGCCTTGTCGATTTCATCGATCAGCAGCACAACGGGCTTGTCGCTCTCAAACGCCTGCCACAGCACACCTTTTACAATGTAGTTCGCAATGTCTTTTACTCGCTCTTCACCCAATTGAGAGTCGCGCAATCGGCTGACAGCGTCGTACTCGTAAAGACCCTGTTGGGCTTTTGTGGTGGATTTGATGTGCCACTGCATCAGTTCCAGGCCAAGCGATGCGGCCACTTCTTCAGCCAGCAGTGTCTTGCCGGTGCCCGGTTCACCCTTGATCAGCAAGGGGCGTTGCAGCGTGATCGCTGCGTTGACAGCGAGTTTTAGATCGTCTGTTGCGACGTAGGTTTTGCTACCTTCAAAACGCATTTTTGTAATTCCTTGTAATTCAATATCGCCAGTGTAAGTGCTTTTCGGGGCTTATTTGCTGAATTTTTCATCCAATTTGGCGCTTTCGGCCAGCAGTTCATAGACTAAGCCGCGGATCAACCGTAAAATAGCAAGGTTTTTGCCCAGCGCCACCCTCTACACAAAACGGCGCGGCTGACCACCAATTACATTTGTTGACGAGAGAGCGAGATGAAACGTATCGGTTTGACTGTTCGCGCAATGCGCGCAATGAGCGCAATCAGCGCAACCGGCCTGTTGGCTGCGGTGGCTTTTTCTAACCCCGCAATGGCTGTTGAAGGCAACGCCGAGGCAGCGGCATCGAAGAAGTCCATGTGCATTGGCTGCCATGGTATTCCCGGTTACAAGGCCAGCTTCCCCGAGGTGTACAACGTGCCTTATATCGCGGGCCAGAACGCCAAGTACATTGAGGCAGCGCTAAATGCCTACAAGAAAGGCGATCGCAAGCACCCCACCATGCGCGGTATCGCTGAAACGCTGACCGAACAGGACATCGCTGACCTGGCCGCGTACTACGCACAAGCCAAGTGATTTGCAACAAGGACAACTCAATATGAAAACTAAATTCGCTATCGCCGCAGCCTTGTTTGCCGCGTCATTCTCTGTTCAGGCTGCTGATATTGCAGCAGGTAAGGCCAAGGCTGAAGCTCAGTGTGCTGCCTGCCATGCTGTAGAAGGCAACTGGAACAAAACCATGGACCCTTCTTACCCCAAGCTGGCAGGTCAACATGCTGACTACATTGCCAACACCTTGAAGCAGTATCAGAAGGGTGGCCGCAACAACGCGATTATGGCGGGTATGGCTGCCGGCCTTAGCCAGCAAGACATCAAGGATTTGTCAGCATTCTTTGCCTCGCTTGAAGGCGATTTGTACCTGAAGAAGTAAATTGCTTGCCAGTCTGAATGGACTGGGCTTAATGAAAAAACCCGCTTGAAGCCATGTTGCTGAAGCGGGTTTTTTTTACGACGAATGGGAGTGGATCAAACCCCGCTGTGTTCCAGAATGCATTGAATGTAATTTTCGCTGCTGAATGCAACCCCGTTTTTCTGTTGCTGGTAAATTTGCTCAGCCAAACATTCAAAAACCTGGTGAGCGGCTTTGTGGTCATCGCCCATTTTTTCACACAGTTTGGAGAAAGCTGCCCGAATGCCGGGTGGCTGGTCGATGCTCACCTGTTCAGCCACGGCCAAGTGCATGGACAGGTGCAGAAACGGATTGCTTTGGCCCGCTTCTACTGAGAAATCGGCTGCAAGAATCGATTCTGGTTCAGCATCAAAAACTTCAAAATACTCCGGGTGCTTGGTCATCCATTGCAGTGCAAGGCTTTCCGCTTCACTGAGTGGTTCTTCCTTGTGGTATTTTTTCCAGCTGTTCAAAAAGAACAGCCTTGCCTGGTCGCGTGTTGGGTTGAACATGAAAAAGTTACCTCGTGTATTCCATCTGTGGGCTGTTGAACAGGCACAGACTCAGTCTGTTATTTCTGGGTGGCGTTACCACGGTGTCGCCTTGGTTTAACCAAGCTGCTTGACCAAATACGCCAATCCATTCAGTGTCGGGAAAACTGGACAACACAGTGGCGATGTCATTGTCATCGGCATGGCACATTTGGCTGCGTTCGAAACCCGCGAAAAGGATTCCTACGTCAGGCGCCTTGGCACTGAAATGAGCCGTCACCGCGGGCATCCAATCGTGAATTTCCCTGTCGATGGCCTTGGGGGTACGGTGGGCCAGTCGAACCTTTTGCCCTTTGAGGACCGGCGCAGCCAGCCCTAGGGTACCGTCGGCATGAATTTCCATCACGGGTATCCAGCTTTCGCCTTTGTCGTGCACCACCTGCAAACGCATGCCCACCGGGCGCGGTTGCTCGCCCGGGCATTGAAGTGCTGTGGCCGCTTTTTCATCGCCTACGCGAATCAGAAACAGGCCGTTGCTTTCGGTCACTGTTTGATAGGGTCCTAGAAATGTGAGTCCCTCAGAGTTGAGAATCAAGGGAGTTTGCACCAGCAGCTGGGTTGCACAAATAGCTTCACCGCAAATGCGACCGTGCTCAACGCGTGGCATTTTTGCGTAATTGGCACCGTACGACAACAAGCCCAAGGTGTCTGCCTGCACGACGCTAGAATCAGGCTCGCAGTCGGCCAATGTCCAGTGGTCGGTCAGTACCTGCTCGTGCTCAACCATGCACAGGTTCAAGGCAGTGTGCCGTGCAGGAATATTGCCTTGTGGGGTTTCAAATTCTTTGCCAAACACAGCGACCAATATTGTGGGCTCGTTGCTGTACACCTGGCCCTGGCCCAACAGGCCAGAGGCACAACCTCCCCACACATTCATACAGTTGGTTTTGCTGACACACATCTGTGCCAGGTCCTGCAAAAGCGGCGCGAAATGGGGAGTGCACAACAAAATGACCCGGCTTATGTAGTCGGAGTGGCGGCGAAGTCCAGCTTTTTCGACAGCACTTTCAATCAGCGTACTCGCGTCTTCAAGACTGGCATCACTGAACACCTGAACGCAAATAGCGTGGGTCATGTTGTTTTCTTTTTGAATTCGCACAAGTCCACGATACTACAACGAGTGCATTCGGGTTTGCGTGCTTTGCACACATAGCGACCATGCAAAATCAGCCAATGGTGGGCGTTTAACATAAACTCTTGGGGCACCAGTTTCAACAATCGTTTTTCAACTTCCAGTACGTCTTTTCCAGGGGCTATACCTGTGCGGTTACTAATCCGGAAAATATGCGTATCGACAGCCATGGTGGGCTGTCCAAATGCGGTGTTCAATACCACGTTTGCTGTTTTGCGACCAACGCCCGGAAGGCTTTCAAGTGCTTCCCGGTCAGCCGGAACCTCGCCATTGTACTGGTCCCGCAAAATTTCGGCAGTTTGCACAAGGTGCTTGGCTTTGGATCGGAAAAGACCAATGGTTTTGATGTAACCCTCTACCCCGGCTACACCAAGCGCCGCGATGGATGCTGGTGTATTTGCGACAGCGAACAGTTTCCGCGTGGCGATATTCACGCCTTTGTCGGTGGCCTGTGCGCTCAGCAACACTGCAGCCAGCAGTTCAAACGGCGTTGAATACTCCAGCTCGGTTTTTGGTTCGGGATTGGCCTGCTGAAACCGTTTGAAAATCTCGGTACGCTTTTCTTTGTTCATGGTGTTTGTGCCTGCCGCCGTGCCCGCGCCCTGGCCAGTGCGGCTTGTACCACCGCTTTTTTGGCTGCTGCATCGGGGCTGGGAGTGTCGTCTAGCTCGTCGAGTTTGTGAATTGCTTTGGCTTCGAGTCTTTCTGCCTGTTCTTCTTTTTGCCGTTCTAAGCGTATTTCGCGAGTTTGCATGCGAGTACGGGCAGCATGCGCCTGGGTTTGATCCCAAGCGCTGAATTCAGGCATGAACACCATATCGATGCAGTCGACGGGACAAGGCGGAATGCACAGCTCGCAGCCCGTGCAAAGCTCGGCCAGCACGGCATGCCTGCGTTTGCTACTTCCCACGATTGCGTCAACAGGGCACGCTTTGATGCACAAAGTGCAGCCGATGCAATGTTGAGGGTGAATGCTGGCGATGTGACGCTCAATGGTAGTGCCGCAGCTGGGGTCAACTGGTTTTTCTGGAAGATTCAACAGGGCAGCCAACGCGACGATTGTACTCTCGCCGCCGGGGGGGCACCGGTTTAAATCGGCCTCACCGCTCGCCAAGGCCTTGGCGTAGGGTAAGCAGCCCTCAAACCCACATTGAGTGCATTGGGTTTGAGGAAGTAGATCGTCTATTTGATGTACAAGTTGCTCATGCATTCTTGGCTATGAATTCGCGGATTTTCGGATAAACCTTCTCGCGCCAACGGCGACCGCTGAAGATACCATAGTGTCCGCATTCCATGGCTTCGTAATGTTCTTTCTTGTCCGCAGGCAGGTTTTTGCACAGCTTGAGCGCAGCCTTGGTTTGACCTGGACCAGAAATATCATCCAACTCGCCTTCAATGGTTAATAGCGCCACTGTTTTTACGTCTTCGGGTTTGACCTGCTGGCCTCGAACTTCCCAAGTGCCAAGTGGCAAGGCGTGATCTTGAAACACGGTTTTGATCGTGTCCAAATAATATTCAGCCGGCATATCAAGCACGGCATTGTATTCGTCGTAAAACTGGCGGTGGCTTTCAGCGCTTTCCCCATCACCTTCAACCAAGTGCATGTAAAAATCGTAATGGCTTTGGGCATGTTTGTCCGGGTTCATGCTGACAAAACCCAAATGCTGCAAAAAGCCTGGATACACGCGGCGCAGGTAGCCTGGGTAGGTGTGGGGTACGCTGTAAATTACATTGTTTTCAAACCAGGAGTAGGGCTTTTTGGTGGCTAGATTGTTCACCTCGGTGGGGCTTTCACGGGTGTCAATCGGGCCGCCCATCATGGTCATGCTTTTGGCCTGTTTGGGGTCTTTGTTGGATGCCATCAGCGACACGGCAGCCATCACCGGTACAGTGGGTTGGCACACTGAGATCAGGTGAACATCGGGACCCAGAAGTTGAATGAATTCGATGCAGTAATGCACATAATCGTCCAGGCGGAATTCGCCTTCAGACAGGGGAACCATGCGCGCGTCAACCCAATCGGTGATGTACACATCGTGGTCTTGAAGCAGCGTTTTGACTGTGTCTCGCAGCAGGGTGGAGTGATGACCAGACAAGGGCGCAAATACCAATACCTTGGGTTGTGGCTTCAAGGGTTTGGATTCGGCGGGAATCATTTTGCGGAAATGAATCAGTTTGCAAAATGGCTTGGTTTCAACAATTTCCTGAGCAATAGATACTTCGCGATCGCCGCACTTGACTGTGGTAATTCCGAATTCAGGTTTCTCATATTCCTTGCCCAAGCGGTACATCAATTCGAAACCCGCTGAAATACGACGTGCCATGGGCAAATGCGCCAAAGGGCTGAATGGGTTGCTGTATAGCTTAGAACCTGCTTCTGCCCAGATGGTCATGGGGTTTAACAGCGCTCGCTGAAATTCGTGCATTTGATACAGCATTGAAAGTGCCTCCGGCTTTATTAGGCGATTGTCTTGATTTGACAATTATGTGTCAGGTTCCTGACGATTATCTTGCAAACATTGCTGCAACGCAACATGTTTGAATGATTCTTCGATCACCAATAGTTTTCAACCGCGATTTCACCTGGGGTGTTTCGTCTTGCTGGTGAATAGCCTTTTGATTTCAGTACCTTGCGTATGTCAGTAACCATCTCGGGGTTGCCGCAAATCATGAATCGACTGCGTTCAACATTCATGGGTAAGCCTGTGTGTTTGGCCAGGATGCCTTGTTCCAGCAGTGCGGTAATCCGTTCATCCAGGCAATTCGGTATCTTCTCGCGGGTGACCACAGGTACGTAAACAAATCGTTTTTTGACGTTCTCGATTAATTCGCTAAACACGGGATGTTCAACAAACCCGTTGATCATGTCTTGGTAAACCAGTTCCTCAGCCGTGCGGGCACTGTGCACCAGCACGATGTTTTCAAACTGTTCCCAAGTGTGAGGGTCATGAAGGATCGAGAGAAACGGTGCCAGACCTGTGCCCGAGCCCAACAACCAGAGATCTTTGCCGGTTTCAAAGCGGGCGGTGGTGAGAAAGCCGAAGTTGGTTTTGTCGATGTAGATGGGAGAGCCCACCTTCAGCTGGCTTAGGTGACTGGTGAAAGCCCCGTTGGGTACGACAATCGAGAAAAACTCGAGATGTTCGTCAAACGGACCGGAAACCATGGAATAGGCTCGCCAGATAATTTCTGGTTCAGCGGGCAGTTGCAGCGTGTTGTCAACACCCAGCCTTGCAAATTGGCCCGCGGTGAAGCGAAAGCCAGTTGGGCGGGTACAAGTGAAGGAAAACAATTTGCCCGGTACCCAGACTCGTAAGCTGGTAATTGTTTCCCGGGTGTATTTGTCTTCAACTTCACTCATGGTGCTACTCGATGGGTACTACCTTGGAGCCGATTACTTCTCAAGGTATTGCAGCTTGTCTTTCACATCTTTCCAGTCATCGGCATCGGGCAGATGCGCCTTCATGCGAGTAATGCTTGGCCAATCTTTGGCCAGTTCTACGTTCATGTCGATGAATTTCACCTGGTCGGCAGGTACATCTTCTTCGGCATAAATCGCGTTGACGGGGCATTCAGGAATGCAAACGGCGCAGTCGATACACTCGTCTGGATCGATTACCAAAAAATTGGGGCCTTCGCGAAAACAGTCGACTGGGCATACGTCCACACAATCGGTGTATTTGCACTTGATGCAAGACTCGGTAACTACGTGTGTCATGGTGAAAATGATTGGTTAGACAAGATAACGAGACATTGTAATCGATTGGACCGCATTGCACCTGAATCTCCGCTCGAATTCACCAACTGGCATGGGGCATACCCTAGGGGCGACAGTGGCGTGGTTTTTCTATAATGATTACTACGAATATCTGCCTAAGGTGCACTTTGAGCCAATCTTTCAATGACGACGACCTGGATACCACCGCGGCTCGTTCAGAAATTCTGAGCCGGATTCGCAGCCTCCAGTCCCGGCCTGTCACCATGCACGAGAACGAGATGACCCTGGCCAAGGGGTATCTGGCCAGGAAAACCCGAGGACCTGCACCAAGCCCGGTTGAGAACGTGGTGGCTTTGTTTGAGGAGAAATCCCGGGCGATGCTTTGCACTGTTCAACGGGTGAAGTCGACTGCGGAGGTGGCCCAAGCCTGTGCGGCCTTTCTTGCCGAGAATGAATTGAACGGCACTGTGGCTATTTGGCCGTCGTTGAATCAGTTGGACTGGTCCGTGTTGCCGCATGAGGCGCGTTTGGGTGCCCCGACAGGCGATGATCTGATCGGTATCAGCGCGGTGGCATGCGCGGTGGCGGAAACCGGAACCCTGGTTTTTGCCAGCAAAACCGACGAGCCTGCCAGCACGCACTTGCTGCCTGAAACTCACATTGCGATTGTTCGGGAAGAGCAAGTGGTACACACCATGGAAGACGCATTTGAGCTTTTGAGAAAAGAAGGTCGGATAATGCCGCGTGCCTTGAACTTTGTGTCTGGCCCTTCACGTACAGCCGACATTGAACAAACCATTGTGCTGGGCGCGCATGGTCCCTACAGGGTGCATTTAATTTTGGTCGGCAAATAAGCATGCGCGACGACTCCCGGCGACGCTTTGTACAAAAGGCTTTGGTGGCGGGTGCTGCGGGAGCCATTGCGACCCCCGCGCTTACCCAGTCAGCTGCGGTGGTCAAAACAGCCAAGCCGATCGTGTTCAAATTTCAAAGCACCTGGCCTACCAAAGACATTTTCAATGAATTTGCCCAAGATTTTGCCAAGAAGGTCAACGACATGTCGGGCGGCGAGTTGCGCATCGACGTGTACCCCACCAACAGCATTGTGAAGGCTTTCGGTATTCAGAATGCCGTGCACAAGGGGCAGCTTGATGGTGGCCATGGAGTACCTACCTATTGGCATGATCGCCATGCTGCATTTTCACTGTTTGGCAGCGGTCCCAGTTTTGGCATGAGTTCAAACCAGATTTTGGCGTGGTTTCAGTACGGTGGCGGTCAACAGCTGTACGACGAGCTGGTTCAAAAAGAAATGAACCTGAATATTCAGGGTTTCATGTATGGGCCTTTGACACCACAACCCTTGGGGTGGTTTAAAAATCGAATCGAGAGCATCAAGGATCTCGACAAAATGCGTTTTCGCGCGGTGGGTTTGGCAGCCGAAGTGTTCAAGGAACTTGGCCTGACCACCACCGCCTTGCAGCCCGCCGATATTGTGCCCTGGCTGGACAAAGGCCTGATTGATGCGGCGGAGTTCAACAACCCCAGTTCCGATCGTGCTTTGGGCTTTCCAAGTGTCTCGTCGGTGTGCATGATTCGCAGCTTTCACCAAAGCAGTGAGGTATTTGAAGTTATTTTCAACAAGCAGCGTTTTGACAGTTTGCCATTTGCGTTGCGCTCGATTATTCGATACGCCTTGCAGGCTTCCTCTGCTGATTTAAGCTGGAAGGCCTCTGACCGGTTTTCAACTGATTACGAGGAAATGCGCCGCAAACAAGGCGTTCGCTATTACGTGACTCCTGATGATATTTTGAAGGCACAGCTGACTGCGTGGCGCAAAATCATTGCGCGCGAATCAGCCAACAGTCGGATTTTCAAGCGCATCATTGATTCCCAAATGCGTTTTGCCAAACGTGTGGTTGGTTTTGAGAATGACCTGACACCTTCTTCTAAAATGGCCTTCGATTTTTGGTTCTCTACCGTGTAAACCCAGGCTGGGTTAATATGCAGCCATAACACCTTCAAGAGTGAGCCAACATGTCTGATATTCACGCCCGCAAAACACACAATTTGACCCTGGAAGAAGCCAAGCAAACTGCGCAGAAACTGGCAGATCAACTTCAAAAAGAATTCCAGCTGGATAGCCAGTGGCAAGGCAACACCTTGAACTTCACGCGTTCGGGTGTGAAGGGCAAACTGGACGTAACCGACAAAGATGTCACTGTCGATATTTCCTTGGGTTTTATGCTGAAGGCGTTCAAAGGAAAAATTCAGGCCGAAATCGACAAAAATATCGACAAGATGTTTGCCTGAAAAAGTGGATTGGATTGAATCAGAACTTCACACTTAAAAAGTCAGCAACGCTGGGATAGCGAAGACGGAATCCCAGCTTTTTCTGATTCAACGATTCGATTCGCCGCGATTCCGACATGAAGCTCCACATCATGGGGCTGACCATTCGTTTCACCTCTTCCCGTGAAAAGCGGGGTGGGCGTGGAAGCTGATAAGCATCGGCCACCATATCAAAGTAGTCTCCCATTTTGCTGGGTTTCGCATCGCAGGCGTTCAGCACCTCAAAGGTACCGCCTTTGTAATTGACCCATCGGCTTAAACGGCCCAAATCGAGTTCGTGAATGTGGTTTGACCAAGCATCTTCATCAGGCAGCAAGGCAGGTGTGCGGTTTTTGATGCGGTCAATTGGCAGCCTGTCGTCGCCATAAATACCCGGTGCACGCAGCAGGTGTACGTGCACACCATGTTTTAAACCCAAACGCAGTTGGGTTTCTGCATGAACACGCCGTTTGGCCCTTTCTGATTGGGCATTCAGTGGAGTGTATTCATTGATCCATTGCCCTTGCGCATTGCCATAAACACCAGTGGTAGATACGTAGCTGATGCGTGGAGCGGGTTTGCCGTGGGCTTTGGCACGCGTGGCGGCCCACAACACCAGTTTCTTCAGTGTGTTGTCGGTGTGTACGGATGCGTTGGGTGGGGCCATCCAGACAATTCGGTGACCCAGCGAAATAAGACGCAACAAGTCTTGTTTTGAGTTCAGGTCGATCGCAAGTGGTCGCGTGTTGTGGGCCAAGATGGCAGCGCGCTTTGCTGCCGTGTCTGCCCCAGGGCGGTAAGTCGCTGTAAAATATTGATCTGGAAAGGTTTGCAACAAGACCAAGCCCACTTGCCCGCAGCCCGCAACGCTAATGTTGCTTTGCCGAAAGCGACGGGGCAAACTGCGTTTGAAAAATAACCCGTCGGGTTTGTCGATGTCACGGAAAGTAGTTTGATGATTCACAACGTAGAAATTCTTCCCAGTCAAAAACAGTTTGAATGCGAGTCTGACGATACTCTGTTGTCAGCAGCACTGCGCGCAAACGTCATTTTGCCATATGGCTGCAAAGACGGTGCATGTGGATCTTGCAAGGCCGATTTGCTTGAAGGCCAGGTGGATTATGGCACCTACCAGTCACGCGCCCTGAGCGAAGAAGAGCGTGTACGCGGGAAGGTACTCACCTGTTGTGCAAAACCATTGGGCCCTGTGAAATTGAAAGTTCGAGAACTTTCCGGTTTGGGTGATATTCCCATCAAGAAGATGCCGTGTCGTTTGCAGAGCCTCGAAAAGCCAGCGAGCGACGTGGCAATTCTCAAGTTGCAGTTACCCGCCAATGAGGTGTTGCAATTCAATGCCGGGCAGTACATTGAATTCATGTTGCGCGATGGATCTCGACGCAGTTACTCGCTGGCCAACGCACCCTATCAAGAAGGTGGAATCGAGCTTCATATTCGTCACATGCCGGGTGGCTTGTTCACTGACCATGTATTCAACACCATGAAAGAAAGAGAAATTCTGCGTTTTGAAGGACCGTTCGGTACATTTTTCTTGCGCGACGACTCTACAAAGCCTGTGGTGTTGTTGGCCAGTGGCACTGGTTTTGCCCCAATTAAATCGTTATTGGAACAGGCCTTTTTCAAGAACAGCAGCCGTGATTTTGTGTTGTATTGGGGTGCTCGAACCAAGGCTGACTTGTACCTGTTTGATTTACCCATTCAGTGGATGGCCGATCATTCAAACTTCAAATTTGTGCCGGTGCTTTCCGATGCAAGCCCGGCCTGCAACTGGAGAGGGCGAACAGGTTTTGTGCATCACGCGGTGATGCAGGATTTCCCGGATTTGAGCGCGCACCAGGTGTATGCCTGTGGTGCACCTATTGTGATTGAGTCAGCGCAGCGTGATTTCACTGCCCAGTGTGGCTTGCCCGAGGATGAGTTTTTTGCAGACTCTTTCACATCAATGGCAGATGCCTGATCGACAAAGCAGCTTTTATTGCGGCACTTGCCCCAGATAGGTCTCACGGATTCTGGGGTCACTAATCAGTTCACTGGCCAGGCCTTCGTAATCTATCAAACCGGAGTCCATTACATAGGCGCGATTCGCCAGTTGCAGGGCAATGTGTGCATTTTGCTCCACCAGCAATATGGTCATGCCTTGCTGGTGTACCTGTTGAATGACTTCAAAAATTTTCTCAACCATCAATGGGGCCAAGCCCATGCTGGGTTCGTCCAGCAGCAGCAAATCAGGTTTGCCCATTAGGGCCCGTGCCATTGCCAACATCTGCTGTTCTCCACCACTCAAGGTTCCAGCAGATTGCTTTAGTCGTTCTTTGATGCGTGGAAACAATGTCAGCAGATGGTCGAGATCAGCATTGAGCTCTGCTTGTGGGCACCCAGTTTGCAAGCGCGCGTTTGCGCCCAACTCAAGATTTTCCAACACGGTCATGCGTGCAAAAATTCCGCGTCCTTCTGGTACCAAGGCCAAACCGTTTTTTAGTCTTTCATGTGCAGGCAGCGTAATCAGGTCAATTGAACTTTTGAGGGTTGCTGCATGGGCCTGGAAGGGCAATAAGCCCGCAATGGCTTTCATGGTCGATGTCTTGCCCGCGCCGTTGCAGCCAATCAGGCAGACCAGTTCACCCTGTTGCACCTGAAAATTTAAGCCCTTGACCGCTTGAATGCCACCGTAGGCCACGGTGAGACCCTGAATATCCAATATGGTGTTCGGCAGAGTGTTTCGGACAGCATTACGCATGGTGAAGCCCCCCAAGATAAGCTTCAATCACGGCAGGGGACTGCTGTACCTGTGCAGGGGTGCCTTGTGCAATTATTTTGCCGTAGTCCAACACAGTAACCTCGTCACAAATACCCATGACCAGTTTGACATCGTGTTCAATCAGCAGTATTGATTTTCCATCTTGTCGAATTTGAAGCAGCAACTCGCGCAGCTTTAATTTCTCTGTTGCGTTCATGCCGGCAGCCGGTTCGTCCAGCGCCAGTAATGCAGGCTCACTGGCCAAGGCGCGTGCAATTTCAAGTCGACGTTGATCGCCGTATGAAAGCTGCCCGGCCAGGTGATTGCTGTAGGCGCCAATGCCCACGTAATGCAACCAATGCAGGGCACGCTGCCGAACCTGTTCTTCCTCCCTGCGTTGTGCAGGGGTACGAAGTACCGCACCGAACACACCCTGACTGGTTTTGCTGTGCATACCCACAGCCACATTTTCAAGCGCTGTCATGCTTTTGAACAAACGAATATTTTGGAAGGTGCGGGCCAAACCCATTTGGGCAACATGGTGGGGCGAAGCAGGGTTGTAGGTTTTGCCCTTGAATGCAAAGAGCCCAACATCGGGTGTGTACAAACCCGTAATCAGGTTAAAGCAGGTGGTTTTACCCGCGCCATTCGGACCAATTAGCCCAATGACTTGCCCGGTTTGAATGCTCAGGCTGACATCATCCACGGCAGCAATACCGCCGAAGTTTTTTTTCAGGTTAGTGGCGCTAAACAATGGCGTGTTCATTTGCGTTGTGGCCAAAGCCCATTGGGGCGATACAGCATCACCAACACCATGGTGAGCCCATAGATCAAGGAGCGAAGTATTTCGGCATCCACCAGCACAGTACCAAACAAAAACTCTTGAACGGGTGTAACCACTTGCCGCAGCATTTCCGGAAAACCTGCCAGCAAAAGTGCGCCCAATATAACGCCAGGAATGTGACCCATCCCGCCCAACACCACCATGCAAAGCACAATGATTGATTCCATTAGACCAAAGGATTCCGGGCTGATAAAGCCCTGAAACGCAGAAAACATGGCACCTGCAACGCCACCGAAAGAGGCTCCCAGTGCGAAGGCCAGCAATTTCATGTTGCGGGTGTTAATTCCCATCGATTTTGCCGCAATTTCGTCGTCGCGGATCGCTGTCCACGCTCGTCCAATTCGGCTGTTTTGTAGTCGCATGCAAATAACAATAATGATGAGAGTGAGGGCCAGAAACAGGTAGTAGTAAAGGTGAAGCGCAGGAACCTCGATGCCGAATAAATCAACTGTGCGTGAAAAACGAACCCCCGCAATTTCCACGGGTTCAATCATGTTGATGCCTTGGGGGCCGTTGGTGATATTGACTGGTGCATTCAGATTGTTTAAAAACAGGCGAATGATTTCACCGAAACCCAGGGTAACAATGGCGAGATAGTCGCCCCGTAGCCGAAGGGTGGGTGCACCCAGCAACACGCCGAATAGCGCAGCGGTTAGTGCTCCAAGTGGAATCATTAACCAAATTGAAAGATGCAGCCCATCTGGAAACAGGGCTGCGATGGTTTCAAAATTGTCCGTTAAGTGTGGCGATGCCAACAAACCGTAAACATAAGCACCCACCGCGTAAAAGGCGATGTAACCCAGATCAAGCAAGCCGGCGAAACCGACCACAATATTGAGCCCCAGCGCCAGCATCACATATAGCAAGGCGATGTTCAAAATTCGAACCCAGCTGTTACCGATCAAGCCCGCGACCCAGGGCAGTGCAGCCAGTGCGACTGCGACCAGCAGGAATCCGATGATCTGTTGATGGCGATTGGCAAGTTTATTCATGCGCGATCCGACACCCTTTCACCCAGCAGGCCTGATGGTCGAAGGGTTAGCACCAAAATCAACACCGCGAACGCGAAGATATCCTGGTAGTGCGAGCCCAAAAAACCACCCGTCAACTGCCCCAGGTAACCGGCCCCGAGGCTCTCGACAATACCCAAAAGCAGGCCACCCAACATGGCACCGTAAATATTGCCGATACCGCCGAGTACCGCAGCAGTAAATGCTTTTAATCCCGGCAAAAAACCCATGTAGAAATGAGCCACTGAATAATTGGCAGCCACCATGACACCGGCCACTCCAGCCAAAGCCGCACCAATTACAAACGTGGCGGCAATCACTGAATTTGCATTGATTCCCATGAGGCCAGCCAGTTGAGGGTTTTCGGAAGTAGCGCGCATCGCTTTTCCCAAGCGGGTTTTGTTCACTGTGTACGTCAGGCCAAACATGAGTGCAGCCGATACCACCACAATTAGAAGTTGTACCGGTGTGATGGATACAATCCTTTCGTAATCGTTATCGAGGGCTGGGGCAAAGGTGTACAACACAATCGGGTCTGTGGGCAAGGTGGCTGGAAAGATGAGGTAATTGCGCCCCCAAATGATCATGGCCAAGGTTTGCAAAATGATTGAAACGCCGATAGCCGAAATCAAGGGTGCAAGCCGGGGTGCATTTCGCAAGGGGCGATATGCCAAGCGTTCAATTGAGAAACTGACCAGCATGCACACGGGCACAGCGCACAGCACACCCACCAGGAAAAGAATCCAGCCCGGAGTATCCGGGAAAACACCCATAAACAAAGTGATGGCGCTAAAGGCCACCATGGCACCGATCATGACCACTTCGCCATGGGCGAAATTGATCAAACCCAACACGCCATACACCATCGTGTACCCGAGCGCCACCAAGGCATAAATACTGCCAAGCACCAAGCCGTTGATCAGTTGTTGAGCAAATATATCCATGTACGCCAATGCGATTGAGATAAGGGTTGTCGGAAAAAGAATAGAGCAAATTCGGTTTGGGTTTCGCGTATTTCTTCAGAAAGAAGTCAGTTAATTGACAGCTGAACCCATTCCCGGTTTAGATGCTACATTGATCGAATTAATCATAAAAACAAGTTGGAGGTGGCCATGAACCTTTCCCGTTTCCGGTATTTAAAACATTCATTGTTGTGCGTACCGGTGTTGATCACTTTGGCAGGCGGTGCTGTCCACGCCAAGGACGTGTTGGTCAAGATAGGGCACATTGCACCACTCTCAGGCCCACAGGCCCACTACGGCAAAGACAATGAATCGGGCGCCAGGTTGGCGATCGACGATTTGAATAAAATGAAAATTCAGCTGGATGGAGGCACTGCCAAATTTCAGCTGGTTGCAGAAGACGATGCCGCTGACCCAAAAACTGGTGCGATCGTGGCGCAAAAATTGTGTGACATGAAGGTCAATGGCATTGTGGGGCATCTGAATAGTGGCACCACAATTCCCGCATCGCGCATTTATTACGATTGCGGCATTCCTCAAATCACACCGTCCGCTACTACACCCAAAGTGACCAAGCAGGGATTTGAGTCCGTCTTCAGGGTGATTGCGCATGATGGCGTGCTAGGTGTTGCCTTGGCCAAATATGCTGTCGATGAAATGAAGGCGAAAAGGGTTGTGGTCATTGATGACCGCACGGGTTATGGACAACCGTTGGCGGATATTTTTACCAAGCAGTTGGAGGCCAAGGGTGTCAAGGTGCTGGAGCGCCACTACACCAACGACAAAGCGACCGACTTCGCAGCAATTTTGACCTCTGTAAAGCGCGTGAACCCTGACCTGGTTTTTTACGGCGGCATGGATGCACAAGCTGGTCCTATGTTGCGTCAAATGAAGCAGTTGGGCATCAAGGCAAAGTTAATTGGCGGTGATGGCATTTGCACCGCTGAATTGATGCGTTTGGGTGGTGACAATGTGGGTTCGAATGTACTTTGTGCTGAGGGCGGCATGGCTTTGAGCAAAATGCCAGGTGGACCAGCATTCGAAAAGCGATACAAAGCCCAGTTCAAGACTGACATTCAGGTTTATGCCCCTTTCGTTTACGACGCTGTCATGACCATGGGCATGGCCATGAAAAATGCAAAGTCAGCCGATCCCAAGAAGTATCTTCCGAAGTTGAAAGACATACGATATGACGGTGTGATCGGAACTATCGCATTTGACGAAGTGGGCGATGTGCTGAATGCAGCAGTGACCTTGAACTCTTACGGCCCTCAAGGAAAATTTCCAGTGAAGGTTGTGAATTAAGCGACTTCAAATAAAAAAAGCCAAGGCGCAACACCTTGGCTTTTTTGAGTTGCTTGCCCACTGATTACAGAGCAAGAACCCAAGCTGCCAATTTCTTGGCTTCTTCTTCGGTCACGTTTTGAGCAGGCATGGGAACTGGACCCCAAACGCCCTTGGTGCCGTTCTTGATTTTGCCGGCCAGCATTGCTTCTGCACCTGCTTGGCCTTTGTACTTGGCTGCCACGTCTTTAAAGGCTGGGCCAACTACTTTTTTCTGAACCTGGTGGCAGGCCAAGCAGGCTTTGCTCTTGGCCAATGCTTCGTCGGCGCTGGCTGACAACGGTAGAGCAACCATGGTGGCTGCAATCGCCAAGACACCCATTTGCTTGATCATACTGAACTCCTCACTTTGTTACAGTTAGCACATTAATAACGTCTCGGGCGTCATTTTGGCAGACAACACAGTTGTTTGTCATGTGAAACAGCATGATTTTTATCCTTCTGGGCATCCTTTTGCTCACAATGAAACTTGGCGGTGTGCATCCTGTGATCAATTGGGAGTGGTTTTCCATCGCTTTGCCGTTTCTCATGGCCATTTGCTGGTTTGAACTTTTCGAGCCTTGGCTTGGCCTGGATGTTCGCCGACAGCAGTTTAGAAGGCGCCAGCTAGAGGCGAGGATTCGACATCTTCAAAATAAAAAACCCCGACGACAACGCCGGGGTTTTCCGTTTAAATAAATCGCTGGGTGGTTTACAGATCGAGATCGCCATCGGTGACAGCACCCTTGCTGGCGCTACTGGCCAAGGCTGCGAATTTGGCCAGCACACCAGTGGTGTAGCGTGGCTTGGGTTTTACCCAGCTTTCACGACGCTTCGCCAGTTCTTCCTCGCTCACGTTGATCTGTAACAATTTCTGATGTGCGTCCATCGTGATGGAGTCACCTTCCTTGATCAGCGCGATCGGGCCGCCAACGTAGGCCTCTGGCGCAACGTGGCCGACCACCATACCCCAGGTGCCACCGGAAAAGCGGCCGTCGGTGATCAGGCCGACTGTTTCTCCCAAGCCCTTGCCAATGATTGCCGAGGTTGGGGCCAACATTTCCGGCATGCCTGGACCGCCTTTGGGGCCCAAGTAGCGAAGAATAATCACGTCGCCGTCTTTGATCTTGTCGCCCAAAATTGCGTCCATCGCGCTTTGCTCGTCGTCAAAAACCTTGGCTGGTCCGGTAATTACAGGGTTTTTGAGGCCTGTGATCTTGGCCACAGCACCTTCGGGTGCCAGGTTGCCTTTCAGAATCGCCAAGTGGCCTTGCTTGTACAGGGCTTTTTCGATCGGCATGATCACGTTTTGATCCGCGCGGGGCACTGAAGGAATATCGGCCAGGGTTTCTGCAATGGTTCTGCCAGTGATGGTGATGCAATCGCCATGCAACAGGCCCGCATCCAACAAAATTTTCATGACTTGTGGAATACCACCGGCATCGTGCAGGTCAGTTGCAACGTATTGGCCAGAAGGCTTCAGGTTGCAAATGACTGGTGTGCGCAAGCGCACGCGTTCAAAGTCTTCGTAGCTCCAGGCCACATCTGCTGCTTTTGCAATGGCCAGGAAGTGCAGTACCGCGTTGGTGGAACCACCGGTGGCCATCAGCACGGCCACAGCATTTTCAATCGACTTCTTGGTGATGATGTCGCGGGGCTTCAAGTCGTTGCGAACCGCTTCGATCAAAACGCGAGCGGACTCTTCAGTTGAAGTGACTTTCTCTGCATCAATGTTCGACATGGTGCTGGAGTAGGGCAGGCTCATGCCCAAAGCTTCGAATGCCGAGCTCATGGTGTTGGCGGTGTACATGCCACCACAGGAACCGGAACTCGGGCAGGCGTTCTTCTCGATACCTTTGAAGTCTTCCTCGCTCATGCGGCCAGCCGTGAATTCGCCCACGGCTTCGAAGGCAGACACAATGGTCAGGTCTTTGCCCTTGTAACGCCCCGGCTTGATAGTGCCGCCATAAACGTAAATGCCTGGTACGTTCATGCGGGCCATGCCGATCATGCCGCCGGGCATGTTCTTGTCGCAGCCGCCGATCACCAACACGCCGTCCATCCACTGGCCCTGTACCGCAGTTTCGATGCAGTCCGCGATGACCTCGCGGCTGACCAGTGAATACTTCATGCCTTCGGTGCCCATGCTCATGCCATCGGAGATGGTGGGGGTGCCGAAAATTTGTGGATTGCCACCAGCCTCTTTCACTGCTTTCACAGCCGCATCTGCCAAAGGCTGCAAGCCGCTGTTGCAAGGCGTGATCGTGGAATGGCCATTGGCAATGCCAATCATGGGGTTGTTGAAGTCTTCGTCTTTGTAACCCATGGCGAAATACATCGCGCGGTTGGGCGAACGGGCCACGCCCTGGGTAATGTTCTTGGAACGTCGATTGATGCTCATTGCAAAAGCTCGCTGGTGGATTTTGATTCAAAACGAGAATTTACCATTTTATGGTGCACCGCTGGGCGCTTGAAGGCACTCATTCATCAAAGGGTAGTCCCTAGGGCAGTACAATTGAGCAGTTTTAATTACCCGGGCGCTCCATGTTTGTTCATCCTGAATTTGATCCGATTGCCATCTCGATCGGTCCTGTGGCCATTCGCTGGTATGGCTTGATGTATTTGCTCGCCTTTGTGGCTTTCATCATGCTGGCCAAACGTCGTTTGCATTTGTTCCCGGCCATCAAAATGTCTGATGTGGACAATATGCTGACCTGGGCCGTCTTGGGGGTCATTCTGGGGGGGCGCTTGGGCTATGTATTTTTCTACAAACCCGACTATTACATGGCCAACCCGGGCGAGATTCTCGCAATTTGGGAAGGCGGTATGTCTTTTCATGGCGGCTTTTTGGGCGTGTTGCTGGTGTGTTTTGTGTACGGCAGCTACAAAGGCTGGAAGTTTTTTGATGTGATGGATTTTGTCGCGCCAGCAGTGCCCATTGGTTTGGCCTTGGGGCGCTTGGGCAACTTTATCAACGGCGAGTTGTGGGGGCGCCCAACCGATGGTTGGTGGGGTGTTGTGTTTCCACAGGCCGGTGACGCCATTGCGCGCCACCCATCGCAGTTGTATCAAATGAGCCTGGAAGGCATCGCCTTGTTCATCGGTCTGTGGTGGTTTGCAAGCAAACCCCGTCCGCGTGCAGCAGTGTCTGCCTGGTTTTTGATTGGCTACGGCGCAGCTCGTTTTGTAGTGGAGTATGCGCGGGAACCGGACCGGTTTTTGGGCACGCTTTCTCTGGGATTGTCGATGGGGCAATGGTTGTGCGTGCCCATGATTCTGGGTGGAGTTGCCTTGTTGGCTTGGTCAAAAAACAAGCCTACTGGACTTGAAACCATGACAGCGCTGGAAGCCGCCCAAGCCAAAGCTGGCAAGGGCAGCAAGCGTAGCAAGTAACGCGAACTCAGAAACCCGTAACCGCCTTGTAAATCATCGACAGTGCAATAAAAGAAAGTAACAGAGCGAAAATGCGTTTGATCTTTTTGACGGGCAGGGTGTGCGCCAGCCTTGCTCCGTATGGGGCAAACAGCACACTCATCGCCGCGACGCACCCCACGGCGGGTAAATACACATAGCCCAATGATCCGGTTGGCATGCCTTGCAAATGTTGGCCGTTGATCACATAAGCGACACTTGAAAACACTGCAATCGGAAAGCCCAGTGCCGCTGAGGTGGCGACCGCATTGCGCAGATTGATATTGCTCCACACCATAAAGGGCACCGACAAGAATCCGCCACCGGCGCCTACAATTGCAGATGCCGCACCAATCAAGCTGCCCACGGCTGCCAGCCCTGTTTTTCCGGGCAAAGTGCGGGTGGGTTTGGGTTTTTTGTCGGCATACATTTGGTAGGCGGAAAAAATGACGAACGCACCAAATACCAGAGCCAGTTCTTTGGTCGGTAAATACGAGACCACTTTTGACCCGGCAAACCCGCCGATGAGAATACCGGGGGTCAGGAATTTCACGATGTCCCACCGCACTGCGCCTGCCTTGTGGTGTGCACGCATGCTCGAAATGCTGGTGAACATGATAATGGCCAGGGAGGTTGCAATCGAGGAGTGCACCACATGCTCTACCGGCACGCCTTGGCTTACCATCAGGAAGGTGAGAAAGGGCACCAGCAGCATGCCACCACCAATACCCAACAAGCCAGCCAATACGCCGCTGACTACGCCCAAAACAAGCAGAGAAACAATGAAAACCGGATCGAACATGGTGATTGAATTATTGGGTTTAAGTTGATTTGAATAAAAAAAGAGGCGACTGAACATGGGTTCAATCGCCCCGGTATGGGGTCTCTGCCGATGCCATACTGGCCCGATCCCTGAACCTAAGGTTCAAGTGGGTCGCAGTGTTAGGGTCTTTAGGTTTCCCTGACTAAGAGGGAATCACACCGACCCTGAAAAATCCGCAACCGGGATCACAGATATTGGTTCACGGAATACTGACCAATACAGACACGGCAGAGATAAAACAAAATTCTTTACTCGAACAAGTCGGCGTTTTTGGGTTTACTTGCGCCCGGGTTATTTAGGCTGCCATCTACCATTTGCTCGATAGCCTCGATTTTACGCTCAATCGTCTCAATGTCCAGTCCTAAAACAGGGTTGGAAGGGTTACTACCAACGAGCGATTCATGGGCAATCTGCAAGGCTGCCATGACAGCAATTTTATCGAGTCCAACAACCTTGCCCGTGTTGCGAATGCTGGACATTTTTGTTTCTACTATGTTTACGGCCTGCTGCAAGGCGGCACGTTCCTCGGGCTTGCAGGCGATACGGAACTCCCGCCCCATAATTTTCACGTCAAGTGCTTCCAATTATTCCTCCGAGTTTAATTCAAGTTCAGGGAACCATTGATTCAGCATTTGGTTGATTTGACCTTGTGCATGATTCACTTTCTTGTGAAGTAATTCATTCTCCCGGCGCAGGGCTTCAACTTGTTCCTTGGCCGACTTGGCGTCAAACCGGCTTTGCTCAAGGGCCTTGGCCAGGCTGGACACTTTGACTTGAAGTTCGTCGAGTTTCGCAAGCAGTGATTGCGTCATTGGCTGGCTCCATCTTCGGGTAATAATTCCCGAGGGTTGCTGTTGTTGGTATTTTAACTAGACTATACAGTTGCTTACGGCAATCTACTACAGTTTCGCTTTAGGTTAAAACAAAGTTTTCAAGCCCAACACGTCTTGCATGTCAAACAAACCTTTTTCATGACCAATCAAAAACTGGGCTGCGCGAATTGAGCCTTGTGCATAAGTCATACGGCTTGATGACTTGTGTGTAATTTCAATTCGTTCACCAATACCGGCAAAAAGTACGGTGTGGTCGCCGACAATGTCGCCTCCGCGGATGGTCGAAAAACCAATGGTGCCAGCCTTGCGCTCGCCGGTAATTCCTTCTCGGGCAAACACGCCTACGTCTTGAAGATCAACCCCCAAGCCTTTGGCAATCACCTCACCCATGCGCAGCGCAGTGCCGGATGGTGCATCCACTTTATTGCTGTGGTGGGCTTCGATGACTTCAATGTCATAACCTTGGGACAAAATTTTTGCGGCCACTTCCAGCAACTTGAACGTGGCATTCACGCCGACCGCCATATTGGGCGACCACACCATGGCTACTTTCTCGGCTGCTTTTTTCAGTGCTTCCAGTTGCTTGGGTTCAAACCCGGTGGTGCCGATCACAGCCTTTACGCCGTGCTTCTCGCACAGGGCCAAGTGATGCAAAGTACCTTCCGGACGGGTGAAGTCGATTAAGACATCGGCATTGCTCAATGCAGCGTCTGTGTTGTCAGTCACCAGCACACCCGATGAGATACCCATGAAGTCGCCGGCATCACGACCAATGCTGGGTGAGCCAGCCTGATCAAAAGCGCCAGCAAGTTCGCAGTCGGGGTGGTTCAAAATGGCTTCGATCAATGTTTTGCCCATGCGCCCACTGGCGCCGGCTATTGCAATTTGAAGTGGCTTGGTCATGGCTTTTTATTTAAGTACGGGTGCGCGTTCTGTGCCGCCTACGGCAGATTCGGCGTCCTTGATGTCTTCGGCTGGTTTTTCCGAGGGCAATGGCTCAGTCGGCACTTTGGTGGTGCTGTCCGGGCCCAACAAATCGGTAGGACTTGCCGGAAGGTTTTCACCGCCATGGCGGGCCACGCGTTCGTTCTCAAAAATCACGGTGTAGCGCGATTGTGTAGTTTGACCGTCGGCTCGTAATAAGCGGTAAACGTAATCCCAGCGGTTGGCGTGAAAGGCGTCGTTCAGCAAGGGAGTGCCCAGGATAAAGCGCACCTGTTCTTTGGACATGCCCACCTGCAGCCTGGCAACATCTTGCTGGGTGATGAAGTTACCCTGTTGAATATCAAACTTGTAGGGTTTGACGAAAGAAGGTACGTAGTTGTCCGGGATAATGGAACACGCGGACAGCCCTAGAGCCAAGGCCGAGCAAAGAATCAAATTCAGTCGTAAAATACGCATTGTTTTGTGAATTCGCATGTGAAGTGGGAACAGAGTACCTTATTCGGTGCGCTAACATGTCCTGCAAAGGCGTTATCATAAGCTACTTGAACTCGATTAAGCCTCAGAATGGTACCAAACTCATGACTACAGCAACGGATCTCAAAAGCATTGGTTTAAAGGCAACGCTGCCACGAATGAAAATTCTGGAGTTGTTCCAGAGCGGGCAACACCGTCACCTCAGTGCTGAAGACGTTTACAAACTGTTGCTTCAAGAAGACCTAGACATTGGCTTGGCCACCGTTTACCGGGTTTTAACGCAGTTTGAACAAGCTGGTTTACTGGCACGCCAACACTTTGAGACCGGAAAGTCTGTGTTTGAGCTGAATGAAGGGGCTCACCATGACCATTTGGTATGCGTGCAGTGCGGCAAAGTAGTGGAGTTTTTTGACGAAGAAATTGAGCGTCGCCAAAAAATGATTGCCAAAGACCGAGGGTTTGAACTCCACGATCATGCACTTTCTCTTTATGGCTCCTGCACCAAAAAAGACTGCGAAAACAAACGAAAATAAATTTAACTGTTTGCCGAGGCAATCATTTCATGCGCCGCAGTGCGTGTGGCCTCGGTGATCACCTGCCCGCCCAGCATTCTTGCAATTTCTTCTACTCGCGCCTTTGACTCCAATTGCACAATTTTTGAGCGTGTTGTTTGCGCTGAAATGTCTTTGCTGACCTGAAAATGGTTGTGGCCTTGGGCCGCTACTTGAGGCAGGTGGGTTACGCACAGCACCTGTTTATTCGCGGCCAACAGGCGAAGGTAACGCCCCACGGTTTCAGCAACTGCGCCGCCAATGCCGCTATCAACCTCGTCGAAAATCAGGGTAGGTACCGGTGTGCTTTCAACGGTATTAACTGTAATCGCCAGGCTGATGCGTGCAAGTTCGCCACCCGAGGCCACTTTTTGAATGGCCTGAGGTGTAACCCCAGGGTGCCCTGCCACGCGGAATTCAATGGTGTCGCTGCCCTTGGCTGATGGTTCGCCCCCAGACACATCCACGACAAACACACCACCCTGCATGCTGAGTGTTTGCATAGATTCTGTGACTCGTTTTGACAAGGCTTGGGCAGCTTTCTTGCGAGCCGTTGTGAGCAGTTCGGCTTGTGTTTCATAGGCTTGCCGCGCGCTGGTCAGTTCTTTCTGAAGCTTTTCAACATCAAAACCTTCCTCAAGCCCTTTGATTTCGGCTTGTACACTCTCCATTTCTGTGTGCAGTGTTTCGGGCTGAATGCGCAGTTTGCGAGCAGTTTCATGCCAAAGCGACATGCGCGCTTCCACTTCAGCCAGTGTGTCGGGGTCAAGGTCGTTGTGTTTCAGGTAGTTGCCCAAATCGTAGCTGGCCTCCCGAATTAATATTTCGCCCTCAGACAATGTTTTCACAACACCTTCGAGTGCAGGGTCGCGGGTACTGAGGTGACTGAGCTTCTCGATCACTTGGGTCAATTGATCAAGTAGGGCGTTTTCATTTTGCGACAACACATCACTTGCATGCTGTGTGCCTTCGATCAATTCAGCGCCATGGCTTAAACGGTCGAAGTCATTGCTCAAAGTTTCCCATTCGCCCGCTTTGGGGGCTACTTTGCTCAGCGAGTCCAGTTTCCACTGCAAGTTTTCAAGCCGCGCGGCCCGGTCCTCTTGGCTGCTTTGGGCCTGTTTCAGGGCTTTTTCAGAATTCCTCAATCGGGAATAAGTTTGGGTTGTGGCCTGAATCAGGGCGTTGTGTTGACCGAAGTCGTCCAATAAGCGCAGTTGTTCTCCGGGCTTTGCCAGCGTTTGAAAAGCATGTTGCCCATGAATGTCGATCAGGGTTTCAGACAATTCTTTCAGGGTGCTGGCAGGTACAGGTGTGCCGTTGATGTAGGCTTTTGACCGGCCATTCGATTCGATGGCGCGTCGCAAGTGCATCTCGCCCTCGCTGCAATCAATCGATTGCTCATCGAGTATGGCTTTGGCAGCTGGGTTCAGTTCGAACACTGCAGTAATGTTGGCGCGTTCGCAACCTTCCCGAACTTGCGAGGCGTCGGCACGCGCACCCAGGCACAGCGACAGCGCGTCAATCAAAATGGATTTGCCAGCGCCGGTTTCGCCGGACAGCACTGACATACCGGGTGCGAAATGCAAGTCGAGCTTGTCGACAATAACAAAATCTTGAATGGTCAAACTACTTAGCATGGCCGCTGTCTCTGAGTCCTCGAGTTTTATGGGGAGCTTCTGTGGGGCTTGCACTCCAGTGCAGTTTTTGCCTCAGCATGGCGAAGTAATCATAGCGTTCCGGATGCAAAAGCTGGATTGGGTGTGGTGACACCTTGATCCGTATTTGGTCACCCACTTTGGCGCGGCCATTGAACTGCATGTCAAAGTGCACGCCGGTTTGCTTGCCGCCGGTGACATGAATATCGATGGTGCTGTGTTGGGGCAACGCAATTGGCCGGTTTGTAAGCGCATGCGGGGCCACTGGCACAATCAGCAAGCCAGCCAGACTGGGGTGCAAAATTGGGCCATCGGCCGACAAGGCGTAGGCCGTTGAACCAGTGGGCGTGGAAATAATCAGACCGTCTGCGCGCAGGTCATACATGAATGTGCCGTCTACCTCCACGCGCAGTTCAACCATACCGCCCACAATGCCACGGCTGATCACAATGTCGTTCAGGGCAATGTGATTTTCTACCACTTTGCCCTGTCGCAAAATTTGACCTTCAAGGTAAGCCCGGTTTTCCGAGACCGATTGACCGTTGATGGTGTCTATCAGGGTGGGGTTGATGTCGTCCAGGCGAATGTCGGTGAGAAAACCCAAGCGGCCTTGGTTAATGCCAATCAAGGGAATGTTGGAATCGGCCAATTCACGGGCTGTACCCAAAAAAGTACCGTCACCGCCGATGATCACTGCGATTTTTGCTTTTTTCTTGATCAGGGCCAAATTCGCAAACTCAAAGTTGGCTTGATCACATTCTGGTTTTGATTGTTTGGAAGAACCGCTGCTCAACATGGAATCGCACACCAGTACATGAAAGGCGTTGGCGGCCAGCAGGTCAACCACACTTCGCCAAATGGCCTGTTTTGGGGAGGCGCCATGTTTGGCAAACACAGCAATGCACATCCCTTTCTGTTTCGGCATTCTTGATTCCCTGTTTTTGTCGTAAAGTGAAGCCTTGGTTTCAATCCTAAGCCCAATCGTATCGCAACACGCATTTGAAGTGACATTGATGATAGACGAACGCGCCCGTTCCATATTGAAAACATTGGTTGAAAGGTACATCACAGAGGGCAACCCGGTGGGTTCCAGGGCTTTGTCCAGGTATTCGACTCTGGATTTGAGTCCGGCCACTATTCGAAACGTGATGGCCGATCTCGAAGAGTTGCGGCTGGTGGTTTCCCCACACACCTCGGCAGGCCGTGTGCCCACGCCGCAGGGATACCGTATGTTTGTGGACTCGCTGCTCACTGTGAAGCCTTTGGCAATCGATGTTCAAACGGCATTGAGTGGTGGTATTCAACGTGAGGACCCTAATCGTGTGTTGAACAAGGCGGTGAACCTGCTTTCGAGTTTGTCGTCGTTCGCAGGGGTGATCACTGCGCCGAAAAAGGCGGCTCTGTTTCGACATGTGGAGTTTTTGAGCCTCTCAGACCGAAAAGTATTGTTGATTATTGTGACGCCCGATGGTGATGTGCAAAACCGGATCCTGATTGTCGAGAAGCCTTACACGCAAAGTGAATTGACCATGGCTGCAAATTTTTTCAACCAGCATTTTGCGGGTTTGAGTTTTCAGCAGGCCAAGCAAAGGTTGTCGGAGGAGTTGCACCAAATCAGCCAGGATATTAGTAAGTTGATGCAGGCTGCGGTCAATGCGGGCACAGAGGCCGAGGAAAGTCAGGCCGATGGGGTACTGTTGTCGGGCGAGCGAAAACTGCTGGATGTGTCAGATTTATCGACTGACATGGAGCGACTGAAAAAAATGTTCGGTGTGTTTGAGCAACGCACCGCGTTGCTGCGCCTGCTTGAAAGCTCCAACAGGGCCGAAGGTGTGCAAATTTTTATTGGTGGTGACTCCAGCCTGGTGCCCATGGAAGAGATGAGCGTGATTTCGGCGCCCTACCATGTGAACGGCGAGGTGGTGGGTACTTTGGGTGTGATTGGTCCCACACGCATGGCTTACGAGCGACTGATTCCTATTGTTGACATTACATCGAAGCTGGTTTCTTCGGCTTTGTCGGATCCGGAGTAGGGTAAGCCTCCCCGGCGGCCAGCTTTGGGTATACTTTCAGGCTTGATGTTCACTAGGTAGTATCCATGCGCACGGAAGCCCCATTTCGTCACGGCACGCCGCAGAAAACGGCGGTCTTACTTGTTAACCTTGGCACACCTGACAATGCAGATACTCCGTCATTGAGACGTTATCTGAAGGAGTTTTTGTCAGACCCACGTGTAGTTGAAATTCCCAAGCTGGTTTGGTGGATTATTTTGAACTGCATTATTTTGCAGATTCGCCCCAAGAAGTCAGCGGCCAAATACGCCACGGTATGGACCGATGAAGGTTCACCCTTGATGGCAATCGGCAAGCGGCAGGTTCGGGTTTTGTCGGAAGCATTCAAGGTCCGTCGCTGGGATGTTCGTGTCGAGTTGGCCATGCGTTACGGCAACCCCTCGGTGGCCAGCCGAATGGATCAGCTTCGCAAAGACGGATACGACCGGGTCTTGGTATTTCCGCTTTACCCGCAATACGCTGCCGCGACGACTGCCTCAGTGTTTGATGCTGTTTTTGACTGGGCCAAGCCCGTACGAAACATTCCTGAACTTCGTTTGGTGAAGCATTACCATGATCACCCGGCTTATATCCATGCCCTGGCTGAGAGCGTGCGCAAGCACTGGCAAGTCAATGGGCGCCCGAATTTTGATCAGGGTGATGTGCTGTTGTTCAGTTTTCACGGTGTGCCTGAAATGACCTTGCTCAAGGGCGACCCTTACCACTGCGAGTGTTACAAAACCGCGCGCTTACTGGGCGAGGAATTGGGACTGCAAAAAGGCAATTACAGGGTTACATTCCAAAGCCGGTTCGGCAAGGCCAAATGGCTGGAACCTTACACGGACAAAACCCTGGAGGCCTTGGGGCAGGCTGGCACCAAGCGTATTGATGTGATGTGCCCCGGTTTCATGGCCGATTGCCTTGAAACATTAGAGGAAATTAATCAGGAAGGCCGGGAAGACTTTCAGCATGCAGGCGGAGGCGAGTTTCACTATATTCCTTGCCTGAATGACAGTGAACTGGCGGCAGCCATGCTGTCTGAAATTACTGCGCAGCACATGCAGGGCTGGCCAGTTGACATGGGTTACGAAGAATCCATGGCACAGGAACTGGCCGAGAGTCGAAAATTGGCGCTTGAAATGGGCGCGCAATAAGTTTCTGCCAACAATCCCGCGTAATTCTGTTTTTGGGGCTTGAATTTTCCGTTCATGCCCCAATTTACCGCCAAGAGTAGGGGCGACCGGTAAAGGCCTGTCGCCTCTTTTGAATTTTAATGGAGGAAAAGACATGTCAGAACCCACTGGAAAGCCGGCCACAGACGAACAAACGTCTGCCCAGGCACCAGAAGGTCAGCAGCAAGGCGCGCAGACCCAACACGAAACCGGGCAGGCTGTTCAGCAAGAAGCGCCCCAAGATGAAATTTCCGTACTGAAGGCGGCATTGGAAAATGCACACCATGAAGTTGAGAAATCCAAGGAGGTGTACTTGCGCCTGGCCGCTGACATGGAAAACCTTCGCCGCCGAACGCAAGAAGATGTTGCCAAGGCGCACAAGTACGCAATTGAATCCTTTGCTGAATCCTTGGTGCCCGTTCGCGACAGTCTTGAAATGGCACTGGCCGTAGAAAACCAGACTCCGGAAGCATTGAAAGATGGCGTTGCTGCAACCCTGCGTCAGCTGGAAGCCGCATTTGAGCGTGGCAAGGTCGTAGTGCTGAACCCTGTGGGCGAAAAGTTTAATCCCAACCAGCACCAGGCGGTGGCCATGGTGCCAGGCGATTCAGTTGATCCTGCTGTGGCATCCAACCATGTAGTGGCAGTGCTGCAAAAAGGTTATTTGATCAATGACCGCGTGCTTCGACCTGCTTTGGTGTCGGTTGCGCAGTAATTGGTGCAATAAATTTTGGCAAATGGGTTGAAAGACCCCTTGAACTGAAGGGCTTTAGCCCCATATCAGACCTAACCGAATATTACTGAATTTAGAAATCACGGAGAAATTCATGGGAAAGATTATTGGCATTGACTTGGGTACCACCAATTCTTGCGTTGCTGTGTTTGAAGGCGGTGGCTACAAAGTGATCGAGAACTCGGAAGGTGCGCGTACTACCCCTTCGATTATCGCTTACATGGAAGATGGCGAAATTCTGGTGGGTGCGCCTGCCAAGCGCCAGGCTGTGACCAACCCCAAGAACACCTTGTATGCAGTGAAGCGTTTGATCGGCCGCAAGTTTGAAGACGCTGAAGTGCAGAAAGACATCGACATGATGCCCTTCACTATCATGAAGGCTGACAATGGCGATGCATGGGTTGGCGTGCGCGACCAGAAACTGGCGCCACCACAAGTGTCAGCCGAAGTGCTGCGCAAGATGAAGAAAACCGCAGAGGACTACCTGGGTGAAGAAGTAACCGAGGCCGTGATTACCGTGCCTGCTTACTTCAACGACAGCCAGCGTCAGGCCACGAAAGATGCAGGCCGCATTGCCGGTCTGGATGTAAAGCGCATTATCAACGAGCCTACTGCTGCCGCATTGGCGTTTGGTATGGACAAGGCCGAAAAGGGCGACCGCAAAATTGCCGTATACGACTTGGGCGGCGGCACCTTCGACGTGTCGATTATCGAAATCGCTGACATTGACGGCGAGAAGCAGTTTGAAGTGCTGTCCACCAACGGCGACACTTTCCTGGGTGGTGAAGACTTTGACCAGCGCATCATCGACCACATCATCGACGAGTTCAAAAAGAACAATGGCGTTGATTTGTCAAAAGACCCAATCGCTTTGCAGCGTATCAAGGCTGCTGCCGAGCGCGCGAAAATTGAATTGTCTTCTTCACAGCAAACCGAAATCAACGAGCCCTACATTGCGATGGCCAACGGCGCACCTGTGCACTTGACCACCAAGCTGAGCCGTTCCAAGTTGGAAGCGTTGGTTGAAGACTTGATCAGCCGCACTGTAGAGCCCATGAAAATGGCCTTGAAAGACGCAGGTGTATCTACGTCACAAATTGACGACATTATTTTGGTGGGCGGTATGACCCGCATGCCCAAAGTACAGGAAGCCGTCAAGAACTTCTTTGGCAAAGAGCCGCGTAAAGACGTGAACCCCGACGAAGCAGTGGCCGCTGGCGCAGCAATTCAGGGTTCCGTATTGAGTGGCGACCGCAAAGACGTGTTGCTGCTGGACGTGTCACCGTTGTCCTTGGGTATTGAAACCATGGGTGGCGTGATGACCAAGATGATCGAAAAGAACACGACCATCCCGACCAAGTTCAGCCAGGTGTTTTCAACTGCCGATGACAATCAACCTGCTGTGACCATCAAGGTGTATCAGGGCGAGCGTCAAATGGCCAACGACAACAAGAGCCTGGGTGAATTCAACCTGGAAGGTATTCCACCCGCGCCACGTGGCGTACCGCAGATTGAAGTGACCTTTGACATTGACGCGAACGGCATTTTGCATGTGTCAGCAAAAGACAAAGGCACAGGCAAAGAGAACAAGATTGTGATCAAGGCCAACTCTGGTTTGAGTGAAGACGAGATCCAGAAAATGGTGAAAGACGCTGAAGCCAATGCGGCAGATGACGCCAAGCGCCGTGAACTGGCTGAAGCCAAGAACCAGGCTGATGCATTGGTGCACAGCACCCGCAAATCGCTGGGTGAGTATGGCGACAAGCTGGAAGCTGGTGAGAAGGAAAAAATTGAAGCAGCTTGCAAGGCTTTGGAAGAGGCAGCCAAGGGCGAAGACAAAGACGCCATTGATGCCCGCACCAAGGAGTTGGCCGAGTCAGCCCAGAAGTTGGGTGAGAAGATGTACGCCGACATGCAGGCACAACAAGCTGCAGAAGGTGCTGCAGCAGGTGCAAACCCGGGCGGCGCCGAGCAGCAGTCTTCTTCCAAGAAAGACGATGCAGACGACGTAGTGGATGCAGACTTCAAGGAAGTGAAAGACAAGTAATGTTGGCAGCGAGGCGCCCCTACGGGCGTTTCGCCAAAAACCAAGGGCACACTGGTTGGCTGCATGTTTTGCAGTTTTTCAGTGAAGCCCTTTTTGTACGAATAAAAGCAGTGTTTCGCGAACAGCTGCATGAATTGAGACTGACATGGCAAAACGGGACTTCTACGAGATTTTGGGTGTACAAAAAAATGCCACAGACGATGAGCTGAAAAAAGCCTATCGAAAAATGGCCATGAAGTATCACCCCGACCGCAACCCAGACAGCAAGGATGCGGAGGCCAAGTTCAAAGAGGCCAAAGAAGCCTATGAGATGTTGACTGACCCCAAGAAACGTGCGGCCTATGACAGGCACGGCCATGCGGGTGTGGACCCCAATATGGGTGGCGGCGGTGCAGGTGGCTTCTCCGATTTCTCAGATGCTTTTGGCGATATTTTTGGTGATATTTTTGGTGGCCGCGCAGGCGGTGGTGCTTCTCGCCAGTCGCAGATGTACCGTGGTTCAGACCTGAAATACAACATGGAAATTACGCTGGAGCAGGCGGCCAAAGGTTTTGATACCCAAATCCGTGTGCCAGTGTGGGACAACTGCGGTACTTGCGCAGGCAGTGGTGCCAAGCCAGGCACCAAGCCTGAAACCTGTTCTACCTGTGGTGGATCGGGTGCCGTGCGCATGACCCAGGGGTTTTTCAGCGTGCAGCAAACCTGCCCGAAGTGCCATGGCACCGGCAAGATGATTCCGCACCCCTGCCATGACTGTGAGGGTTTGGGTCGCAAGAAGACCAACAAAACCCTGGAAGTGAAGGTGCCCGCCGGTATTGACGATGGCATGCGAATTCGCTTGAGTGGCAAGGGTGAACCCGGTGTGAATGGTGGCCCCGCTGGTGATTTGTACGTGGAAGTACACCTGAAAGAGCATGCAGTTTTCCAGCGTGATGGTGATGACTTGCATTGCGAGATGCCGGTTTCATTTGCCGCTGCTGCGTTGGGCGGAACGATCGAAGTGCCCACATTGGGTGGCAAAGCATCGTTTGATATTCCCGAAGGCACACAAACCGGTAAAACATTCCGCTTGCGTGGCAAGGGTATCAAGGGAGTGCGTTCATCCTACCCAGGTGATTTGTTCTGCCACATTGTGGTTGAAACACCTGTGCGTTTGTCGGAGAGACAGAAAGAATTGCTCAAGGAGTTCGAGCAGTCTTGTACGGCCGATGGTGACAAGCACTCACCAAGGGCTAAGGGCTGGATGGACAAGGTGAAGGACTTCTTCGGCTGAGTGCGATTTAGTGATTGGTGACTCGCAGCGCGTCACTCATTCTGCCTTGATCAAGTCGAATTCCCCGGTATTGAATCTTGCTCAGGGCATGCGAAACACCAAAGGTGTGTTCGCATCGACCTTGCAGGTCGCCCCTCGCTGCGAATCAAACCGGGCGACTTGATCTGAATCGGCAGAATGATGCAACGCTGCTCCAAAGCTTCACCGCATCTCAACTCCGTCCGTGGCATTCGCGAAGTTCGCTTTGCCGTCTCTCCGCCTTCAAGAAAGCCTGCCCGTTTGAATTCACACGCCATGTTCGGCTGCAAGCCGACACCAAGTCTTGGCCATCTTTTTTGCCAAGCTTGGTGAGTCAGTGTGAATTTCAAAAAGGGGGTATTCAGGCTTTCTGGCGGAGGAGGGCATGCGACTTTGCGGATGCGTGACAGGAACCGGGAATGCTATTTCGCGAAGGCCAGAAAAAGAACAGGCTTGCGACTTTGAACGCTTTACACCGGAACGATGCTGTCTGCCCCAGTACCGCCCGTGGCTTCATACCCCAATCGCACATAGATGGGCGCAAACGGCTCGGCCTGGGTTACTTTCACCAAGCCCTCGCGGGTCAGTTCCAGCATGGCGATGAAGTTGACTACGACTACCGGCACACCACGTTCAATGTCGAACATGTCAAAAAACTCAACAAACTTTTGGGTTTGAAGGCGGCGTAAAATCATGGTCATGTGTTCACGCACCGACAATTCTTCTCGAGAGATTGTGTGCGCCTTGACCAGTGACGCGCGGCGCAAAATGGCCTGCCAGGCGTCGCGCAGTTCTTCCGGATTCACATCCGGGAAGCGTTCAACGGTGTTCGGGTCGTGAAAGGCGTGAGCAATCCAGAAGTCCCGGCCCACCAGTGGCACCTTGTCGAGCTCTTGGGCCGCCAGCTTCATTTGTTCGTATTCAATCAATCGGCGGGCGAGTTCGGCTCGCGGGTCTTCCGCTTCTTCCTCGCCATCCTTGGGTATCACCGGCAACAGCATGCGTGATTTGATCTCGATCAGCATGGCGGCCATGAGCAGGTATTCAGCGGCCAGCTCAAGGTTGCGGGTGCGAATTTCTTCAATGTAGGTGAGGTACTGGCGGGTCAGTTCCGCCATGGGAATATCGAGAATATTGAAGTTTTGTTTGCGAATGAGGTAGAGCAGCAGGTCCAGTGGGCCTTCAAACGCCTCTAAAAATACCTCCAATGCATCGGGTGGTATGTAAAGGTCTTTGGGCATGTTGAACAAGGGGGCGCCGTACAGCCGTGCCAAACCAACACCATCCACCGTGTCGGGGGTGCTGTCGTTTGGGTTCAGTACGCTGATGTCGTCGAGTTCGCTGCTCAAAGTGGCTGCACTTTATTTGCTTTGATACACATAAGGCTTTTGTGCAACTTTGGCTTCTTTGAAGCCCTCTTGAAGTTTCTTGTCCAGTTGCTTGTCCCACAGCAGGGCCCGGCCTTTTTGCTGCTCATTTTCAAGGTGGGGGCGTTCATTCTTGAGTTGGGCCAGAAACTGGGTTGCTTCAGATTCGTATTGCATGGTGTCGTGCCAAATAAATGGTTTAAAAGGATATTTTCTATTTTATCAGGCGCCAGCCTAATCCTCGACGGAAATTGCTTGGGCGTGTGCCATTGCAGCGGAAAAGTCATCCTGTATTTGCCAAGCTTGGAGCTGGGCCGCAAAACCACTGCGTTTGAACAGGGACAAGGCTTGACTGTTCAGGCCGCAAAATATCAGTGTATGGCCCGCACGCTGCAGTTCCGAATTCAATTCCTCCAGGCATTCCAGCGCGGTGGTGTCAATTGAAATGGTTTGGTGAAGGTCGAGAATCAATATTTTGGTCGATTTTCCGGTGTTCAGAATCAGGTTTTCAATTTTCCCCACCACTGCAAAAAACAGGGAACCATAAATTTTATAGGCCGCAATTCCTCGTGCCCTGTCTTCGTCTTTCAGGTAAACCGGAATGAATTCTGTGAGGGTTGAAACCCGATAGATAAAAAATACGCCCGCCAATACCAAGCCCACCTGAACTGCAACCGTAAGGTCGACAATCACTGTGAGAAGGAAAGTCGCCAACATGATGACCCTGTACATGGTGGTGTACTGCTTTAATTTTGGGAATTCACGCCATTCACCCATGTTATAGGCCACGAACATCAAAACGGCCGAGAGCACTGCCAATGGAATGTGAAACGCCAGTGGTGCGGCGACCAGCATAATGATCAACAGCACCAATGCGTGAATGATTCCGGCCACAGGGGAGTTTCCACCTGAACGGATATTGGTGACTGTGCGGGCGATTGTGCCCGTGGCCGGCATGCCGCCGAACAGGGGCGAGGCGATATTGGCCAAACCTTGGGCCATCAATTCCTGGTTGGGGTCGTGTTTCTCATGGGTAATGCCGTCGGCCACACGCGCGCACAAGAGCGATTCGATGGCGCACAGAAATGCAATGGTCAAGGTGGGGCCAATTAGCGTTTGAACGCTGGCCAACTCGATGGACGGCAGGGTCAACGTTGGAAGGCTGCGTGGAATTTCGCCAAATTTGCTGCCGATGGTTTCAATGTCAAGCCCAAGAATGTAGGCAGCCAGGGTGCCAGCAACCAGCAATATCACAGAGCCGGGAACACTTTGAAGAATTTTCGGAAACGTGCCTTCAGAGTGTCCTTTGCTGAGCACAGCAAACAATTTGGGCCATAGAAAAAGGAACGCGAGGCTTATGCTGGCAAGCGCGAATGCAGACCAATTGAGGCCAGGAATAGCCTGCAGCAAGGCCCAGTTCTTTTCAAAAAAATTACCCTGGGTCACGTCGATGTTCAAACCAAAGAAATCTTTGATCTGGGACAGTGCAATTAATACCGCGATACCATTGGTAAACCCAATCACGATACTGACGGGTATGAGTCGCACAAGGCTTCCAAGGCCCGTCAGGCCCATGAGGAACAGTAGCCCCCCAGCCATCAGTGTGCAAACGATCAGATTGGCCACGCCATATTGGTTGACGATGCCGAGCACCACCACGATAAATGCACCGGCAGGGCCGCCAATTTGAACGCTGGATCCGCCAAAGGCGGAGATGATGAAGCCCGCCACAATGGCGGTGAAAAGGCCGGTTTGGGGCTCAAGCCCGCTGGCAATTGCAAAGGCCATGGCCAAAGGAAGGGCAACTACGCCCACGGTAATGCCTGCTCCCAGGTCTTTCAAAAAACGCTGGGAGTTGTATCCCTGCAAGCTGTCCACAATACGTGGTTTGAATGGCTTGAGCGTTTTCAGAAACTGGGGGGTGGCCATGTTTTCCTTTTAGCTGATTTTCATTCCCGGCGTAAGTTTGCCCAACGCTGTCAGGGTGCTTAATGCGGTGTCGTCATCCGATGCTGCACACAACACCATGCCTTCAGAAAGTCCAAACTTCATTTTGCGTGGTGCCAGGTTGGCCACCACCACAACGTACTGCCCAGTCAGTTGTTCTGCCTGATAGTGCGCAGCGATACCCGAAAAAATATTGCGTGGTTTTTCTTCGCCCAGATCGACCGTGAGTTGAAGTAATTTCGTGGAGCCTTCCACTGCCTTGCACTCTTTCACCAAACCAATTCGTAGGTCAATCTTGGTGAAATCATCAATACTGATGTATTCGCCTGACGCGGTGCTTGCAGATTCCTTGGTCGGCTTTTTGGCATCGGTTTTCACCGGGGGTGCCGAAGCAGGTGTCAAAGATTGTTTGTTGGCGTCGATCAATGCATCAATTTGCTTTTGATCCACGCGCTGCATCAGGTGTTTGAATGCCTGCACGGGTGCCGCACTGCTTAACGGAGTGTTTACATCGGCCCAGGTCATTGGCGCGACACCCAAAATATTCTCGGCGTTGCCGGCCAGTACTGGCAGCACAGGTTTCAAATAAAGTGTCAGCAAGCGGAACGCTTCAAGACAAATGGAACAAGCGGTTTGTAATTCGGCTTGCTTGTCCGGGTTCTTGGCCAATTCCCATGGCTTTTCCTTATCCACGTAGGCATTCACTTTGTCGGCGCAGGCCATGACTTCGCGAATGGCTTTGCCATATTCACGTTCGTCGTAATGTGCAGCAATTGCGGCAGCCTGTGCGCGAATGTCTGCAAGCAGCGGGTGTTGCATGGCGGAATCAAGTACGCGGCCTTCGAAGTTTTTCACCAGAAAACCCGCGCTTCGGCTTGCGATATTGATGTATTTGCCAACCAGGTCACTGTTCACGCGGGCGGTGAAATCTGAAAAACTCAGGTCCAGGTCTTCCATGGTGGAATTGAGTTTGGCCGCAAAGTAGTAGCGCAGCCATTCGGGGTTCAAGCCCTGTTGAATGAAGCTTTCGGCGGTAATAAACGTGCCGCGGCTTTTGCTCATTTTTGCGCCATCGACTGTCAAAAAGCCGTGTGCATTCAGCTTGGTGGGCGTGCGCAAACCGGCAAACTGAAGCATCGCTGGCCAAAACAGGGCGTGGAAATACAGAATGTCTTTGCCGATGAAGTGAATCATCTCGGTGTTGGTGTCTGCTTTCAGAAATTCCTGATAATCCACGCCGATCCGTTCGCACAGGTTTTGGAAGCTGGCGAAGTAACCCACCGGTGCATCCAGCCACACATAGAAGTACTTGCCGGGTGCGTCGGGAATTTCGAAACCGAAGTAGGGTGCGTCGCGGGAAATGTCCCAGTCGGCCAGTTTGCCGCTGCCTTCTTCACCTAACCATTCCTGCATTTTGCGACTGGCTTCCACTTGCAGGCGGCCTTCGCTTTGAGTCCATTGGCGAAGGAAGTTTTCGCAGCGCGGGTCTGAAAGCTTGAAGAAATAATGATCGGAGCTTTTGCGCACAGGGGCAGCACCAGACACTGTGGAGTAGGCGTTTTTCAGCTCAGTGGGCTGATAGGTGGCACCGCACACCTCGCATGAATCACCGTATTGGTCTTTCGCACCGCACTTTGGACACTCGCCCTTGATAAAGCGATCGGGCAAAAACATTTCCTTGACCGGATCATAGAACTGTTCAACCGAACGGGTTTGAATCAAACCCGCATCACGCAAGCGCGTGTAAATGGTCTCGCAATGGGCTTTGTTCTCGGGTGCGTTGGTGGAATAGTAGTTGTCAAAGCCCACATGGAAGCTGGCAAAGTCGCGTTGGTGTTCTGTGCTGACCCGTGCAATCAATTCTTCGGGGCTGATGCCCTCGGCTTGCGCACGCAACATGACTGGAGTGCCGTGGGTGTCATCGGCACACACGTAGTACACCTCGTTGCTTTGCATTTTCTGGAACCGAACCCAGATGTCGGTCTGAATGTATTCGACCAAGTGGCCCAGGTGAATGGCACCGTTGGCATACGGCAAGGCAGAGGTAACAAGAATTCGGCGAGTCACGATGTTGTTCTTTGAGGTAGTTCTAGACGCAATGCGCTATTGTACGCGCGATTGTTTGTGTGAAGAGTGTTGCCTGTGGTGCCCGGGACCGGAATCGAACCGGTACGCCCCTTTTACGGTAAGCGACGGATTTTAAGTCCGTTGTGTCTACCAATTTCACCACCCGGGCTGATGGCTTGAAAACTTGGAGGCGGGGGTCGGAATCGAACCGGCGTACACGGAGTTGCAGTCCGCTGCATGACCACTCTGCCACCCCGCCAAGGGTGTTCCACCAAAATATGGCGGGCAAAGAAAAGGGGAAGTGTATCACTTCCCCTTAGGAATTTGGAGCGGGAAACGAGACTCGAACTCGCGACCTATACCTTGGCAAGGTATCGCTCTACCAACTGAGCTATTCCCGCATTTCAACAACTTGACGTCGTTGAGAGAACGAAATTATAGCAAGAAAAATTTTTGTGTCAAACGTTTTTGCAAAATAATTTCATTTATTTTCAGCTTGCTTAAAAGTTGTGCAAACCCAAGCCTGTTGCGGCTTTCGGCGGTGTTGCCCTTTTCTGTTTCAAGCTATTGATTCTGTTGCGAAATGTAGTTTTCCCAGCCACGTTTGCGCAAATCGCAGGCTGGGCATTCACCACATCCAAAACCCCAGTCGTGTTCGTGGCTGCGGTCGCCGGTGTAGCAGGTGTGAGTGTCGCGAACAATAATTTCGAGTAATTTTTTGCCGCCCAGTTGCTCGCCCAGCTGAAACGTTTCCATTTTGTCGATCCACATGAGTGGGGTTTCAAAACGAAAGGTGCTGGCCATACCCAGGTTGGTGGCCACTTGCAGTGCTTTCAGCGTGTCTTCCCGACAATCGGGGTAACCTGAAAAATCGGTTTGGCACATGCCACCCACTAGCGTCGATAGACCCCTGCGGTAAGCCACAGCCGATGAAATCAAAAAGAAAACCAGATTGCGGCCCGGCACAAAGGTGTTGGGCAAGCCGTTTTCGTTCAACTCGATTTCGCGCTCTTCGGTCAGCGCACAATCAGATATTTGCCCCAGCCAGCTGAGGTCAATCACTCGGTCTTCGCCAAGCTTGTGTGCCCATTCTGGAAATTGTTCGCGCACCCGGTCCAGTACGGTCAGTCTGCATTCGAGTTCGATGCGATGACGTTGCCCGTAGTCAAAACCAATTGTTTCGACGTGCTCAAATTTGGAAAGTGCCCAAGCCAGACAAACTGTGCTGTCTTGCCCGCCGGAAAACAGCACTAGAGCTTTTTTATTCATGTTTGATGGAGGGTGAGTTGCACTAAACCGCTATTTTAGCCGCACAAACAAAAAACCCCGCAATGCTGCGGGGTTTTAATCGGCCGTTGTTTCGGTTTGCTGCACTAACTTTTAGCTGGCCATGCCTGCAGAAATTGCATACTTCACCAGTTGAACACTTGAGTCCAGGTTAAGCTTTTGCAGCAATCTTGCGCGATAGGCGTCGATGGTGCGTGGTGAAACCTTCAACAACTCAGCGATTTCGCGGCGAGGGCGGCCCTGAGCGATCAAGGTGAGCACTTGACGTTCACGGCGGGTCAATTGAGCGCCTTCGTCTTGGTCGGCGAGGGGATTAATCTGATTACCTGAGTTTTGCTGCTCGGACGAACTGTAGGAAGGGGTGTTTTTGTTGTTGACCAGTTCAGGGGCCACGTAGCGGGCGCCTGCTGCGACGGTGTCAATTGCCTCGCGAAGCGTTTCTACTGAAGACTGGCGTCCCACACAAGCCCACACGCCAGGTTTGAAAGCCATGGCCAGAATGTCTTGCGCACTGCCTTCGCAGACCAACACGACTCGAACATCAGAATAGCTGGCGCCAATATGTTGAACCACTGCCTCGCCATGCCTGTTTCCTTTTTCAATGGTAATCACCACGATTCGGGTTTCTGCGCTGGCGAGGTGATTGTCGATTTCCTCAAGGGTTGTCCGGTTTGTGACGAACATAGGCTGCAGGCTGATGGTTCTGCCTGGGACTGTGCTTTGAATGCCCGTTTCGCGGGGCGTTACTGGTCGACCTGCCAAGCCCTTTTCATTCTTCATAGTCCCACCCATGTGTGGCTGGCTTGGCCAGCTCGGTATTAAGGTCATCGTTCGCCCCGCTATTTGATTTGTTTGGGTTGCTGCATATTCGATTTGTACTTCAGGCGATAAATTTTGGATTCAAGGCTGAGTAGGTAATTTCGAGCGGGTTAATTACTTTGGGGGGGATTGCATTTCGACGGTCTATGTAAGCAAATAGACAATACAAGTACTGTTCTGGAATCGGAACTTTTGCTAGTATCCCTTAGCTAGGGGATACTTAAGAGTTACATCCCCCGTGTTGGGTGGCCCTATTCAGTGGTTTGAGCAGTAAAACTTGGCCTTTTTGACAAAACCAAAGTCCAGCTCGACTGTAAATTAACAGTATCAGGACGTATCAAACACACACAGATGACTTCATCTCGGGGACAGCCAGGTTGAGAGAAGAGCTCGCTTCTTTAATTGAACGAATTGCAAATCGCGATCGAAAGGCGTTTGAGGAGTTGTACCAACTCACGTCTCGAAAGATGTTTGCAGTCGCGTTGCGCATAGTTCGGGAGCCTGGTTTGGCTCAAGACGTGCTTCAGGACGCCTACATTCGTCTCTGGCGATACGCCCATACATTCAACAATAAGCTGTCTGCGCCTGAAACCTGGTTGCATCAGGTGGTAAGAAACAGGGCGCTTGACTTGATTGCCCAGCAAAGCCACACCGTGAATTCTATTTCCCTGGATCAGTTTTCTGACCAGGATGATGAACCCAATGAATTGGTGTTTGAAGCTCATTCAACCAGCAGCGATGACAAGGAAACCAGCCGGGTGATGCAAGCCTGCGTGCAGCGCCTTGATGGAAAATACCGTCAGGTTCTCACATTGGCTTACACCCATGGCATGAGCCATGCAGAAATATCTGAGCATCTGGATGTGCCATTGGGAACTGTTAAAACTTGGGTTCGCAGGGGTTTGATTGAATTGAAAACCGTATACGACGAATTTCAATCCGAAGGTTTGGCCTCTATGGCCGCGAGCAATTCGCGACGCCAGGATGCCGAGCAATCCGGATACATGGCATAAGGGGGCCGCATGACTGATGACGACAAAAACTGGTTGGCTGCCGACTACGTACTGGGTGTGATGCGTGGAGCAGAGCGCGTCGCATTTGAAGGCCAGTTGAGACTGGACCCGGTGTTGGCCAGGTCGGTGCTGAGCTGGCAAGAGCGACTTAGTTTGGTCGATGCCAAGCCGCAAGTATTGTATAGCGCCATGAGTGAAGCGGAGGTGGATGCAGCCTTGAGCAATGTATTTGAGCGAGTGTGTCGAGCGATTGACGCGCAGCCCGACGCCAAACCCCGATTGGAAAACCCGCTGGCCAAATTGACTCGTGAACAGTTGGCAGGCATGCGCCCTGCTGTGGTTCGTTTGATCGCTTCGTACCTTGTATTGCTTGAACGACTCAAGGCGCAACAGCTGCGCATGGCTGGTTCGGCAGGCGCTGTGTAACCAAGGGACTCGCAATGTCGGTTAAATATTTGTTCAAAGAAAGACTCGAAGCACTCTGGAACTTCGGTTTAAAACCAGAAAAGTCTGGGGAAACCGCTGCCGATAGTAGTGGTGCAGCAGATGCATCCAGTTCTAAAACAGTTGAGGGTGTCATTCGCAGCGCCTTACCCCTGTTAAAGCGCGCAGCTTTGCTGTCTATTTTTGTGAACTTGGTGGCTTTGTTTCCTGCCGTGTTTTCGTTGCAGGTGTATGACCGCGTCATTTATCGTTCAGGCTTGAACACGCTGACTGCTTTGTTGATCGGCATGGGTATTTTGCTTGCAGCCGATTTGATTTTGCGATCTTTCCGGGCTCGCGTTCTGCGCGTAGCCGCTGTGAAAATTGACGGACAAATCGCCAGTAAGTTGATGAATAAAATTCTGTCGATTCCGTTGCGACAGCTCGAAGCGCGTTCAACTGCCGCTTGGTATTCCCTGTTTAAAGACGTAGACACCGTGCGCGTGGTTTGGAGTGGCGCTGTTGCCATGACCATTCTTGACTTGCCGTTTGCCATTCTGGCCATCGGATTGATCGCCACAATTGCTTTGCCTGTATTGCCGGTGGTGTTGATTGGTTTGGTGTGTTTGGCGGCTTTGTCATGGTATAGCTCGGGAGAGTTCCGAAAGCGCCGTGTAGAAGAATTTTCTCGTGCCCGCCGCCGGGACGAAGTACTGGCCGAGGTTTGTCGGGGCCGCGAAGCGATCAAAAGCTTGGTTCAAGACGATTCCGCCAAGCGGGCCTGGGTGTCAAGCTACAACTCTTGGGTTCAGGAATCGTTCCAGAAGAACGGCGAAATGGAAGATCAGCGCGAGTTGTCGGTCTCTATCATGTTGTGTGTGAACGTGGCAATCACAGCCGTTGGTGCCTATGCGGTGATCAACCAATGGATGACCGTGGGTGGTTTGATTGCTTCGAACATGCTGGCTGCCAAGGCAATTGGCCCATTGGCTGCGTTGACCGGTCACTGGCGGTCAATTGCCCATTCCCGTGAGGCCACCGATCGATTGAACAAGGTGTTTGCTGCCGATGAAGAGAAGCAACACACCGGTTTAAGTCTGCCCATGCCTTCGGGCGCCTTGCGACTTGAAAACGTAAGTTATCAGCACGTGGGTGCCCAAAAAGAAGTCGTGAAGTCGGTTTCGGCCCAAATTGGCCCGCGCGGTATCTACGGTTTGGCAGGTGACAACGGTGCGGGCAAGTCAACTTTGCTGAAACTGTTGCGTGGTCTTTATGAGCCACAAAGCGGCCGTGTGTTGCTGGATGAGTATGATCTGTCACAGTTTTCTCGCCAAGAACTTGCCAAGTGGATCGGCTTTTTGCCCCAAACCTCACAATTGTTTGAAGGTACGATTGTCGAGAATTTGCGCCGGTCTAACCCGGATGCCAGCGATGAGCAAATTCTGTTGGCTGCCAAGCGCTCGGGCGCGCATGAATTCATTGCGAAAATGCCCGACGGTTACATGACTCAAGTGGGCGAGGGCGGTAACCGCTTGTCGGGAGGCCAGCGTCGCAGGGTTGCGATTACTCAGGCGTTTTTGTCGGACGCACCCGTGTTGTTGCTGGATGAACCAACAAACGATCTGGATTTTGCGGCAGAGACCCATTTGATGGCTGTATTCAAGAGCCTTGCCACTGTAAAAACCATCATCATGGTGACGCATTCTGTGCGTTTAATGTCGATTTGCGACAAGATTATTTATCTGGACAAGGCCTCAAAGTTGCATGTGGGTGCCACACCGGAGATGCTGAAACTGTTGTACGGTATCTCGGTGCCGAAGCCTGTGCCAGCCGCGCCCAAAGCAGCGTCGCAAGTGACCTCCGAGGCTGCCAAGCAGGCGCTGGGGGCCAATGGCGCTGAAGGGCAGGCAAATACGGATGCGGGCGGCAAGGCCGCTCAAGCGTGATGAGCGAAGGTCGAGAAATCATGAAGTCAAACAATGCATTGGCCGAAGTCGGCAAGAATGATTTAAAGCCCTATGAAGTCCCCGCCCTTTACAAACCCAATGGTGGTGGGTTCGATACCAAAAGCAGGTTTGCCCTGGGTTTGATTGCGCTGTCTTTGTTCGCATCCTTGTTCATCCGCGTTGACCAGGTGGTCACTGCGCCGGGCAAGGTGATTCCCTCGACTCGTGTGAAAAGTATTCAGCACCTGGAAGGCGGTATTGTTCAGGACCTGGCTGTGAAAGAGGGTGATTTGGTCAAGGAAGGGGCCATGTTGGTTCAGCTGAACCTGGCCACTTCGGGCATCAACATTGAGGAATTGAAAAGCCGGCGAGCTGCATTGGAGATGAGCCGTGCGCGTTTGTTGGGCGAGGCCTCCGGCAAAGCACCCGAATACCCGGCAGAGATTGTTGCGGATTACCCGGATTTGTACCGCACCGAGCAGGCCACTTACATTGCGCGTGTGACTGAACTGGACGGTATTTTGGGTGTAAACGACAGCCAAATGCTGGGCAACCAAGGCAAGGTGGGTGAGTTACAGGCCAAGCTTGAAGGCTTGGAGAATCGCGCTGTAACAACCTTGCGTGAACTGGAAATTACGCGAGAGTTGGTGCGGGAAAGGCTCGTGTCGCAGTTGGAATACCTGACCAAGAAGCGTGATTACGATAGCTTGACTGCTGAAATTGCCTCGATGCGTCAAACCATAGCATCAGCCCAAGCCTCGGTTGGGCAAAGCCGTGCGCGCCGCATTGAAGAAGAAGGAAAGTTTCGCCGCCGGGCTGCTGATGAATTAACGACACTTGAACGGCAGCTGGCCAGTCTAAAGGACGAAATTGATCGAGCCAGTGATCAGCGAGATCGTGCAGTGATTCGGTCACCCATTGATGGGGTTGTGAAGAACCTGAAGTTGCAGGCTGTTGGTAACGTGGTTCGCCAGGGCGAACCAATCATGGAAGTGGTACCTGTTGATGAGGTGTTGGTTGTTGAAACCCGGCTTTCGCCCGCAGATCGCGGTTATGTGAGCATGGACCAGCCTTCCGAAGTGAAAGTGTCAGCCTACGACTTTTTGCGTTATGGCACTTTGCCCGGAAAAGTGACTCAAATTGCAGCCGACACCGACCCAGGCACAGAAGAAACCGGGCCTTATTACCGGTTGATTGTGAGTACCGACAAGGCGTTTTTTGGTACGCCTGACGCGCCGTTGCGCATTTCGCCGGGTATGACTGCTGAAGTGGATATTAATGTGGGTTCGCAGCCCTTTATTTATTATTTGTTAAAACCTGTATTGAAGCTGAAGCAAGAAGCCTTCAGAGAACCATAAAGCAACACATGACAAAACAATTGGACATGACCCAGGGGGGCGTATGGGCTCGCAAAGCACTGTGTGTGCTGATTGCGGGCCTTCTTGCATTTCCAGTAGGTGCGCAAGACTTGCCCGAGAACGTTGAACCATCTGCGAATGTGGGTAATGACAATAACGAGTTTCGTGCCAGGCGCATCGCTCCGGCTGAAGCTGCAAAAATGAGCAAGGAAGAGCTCACCAAGATTCGCTTTTTGAATATGTTGCGAACCAATCCTGAAATTGTGACCTCACGTATCAATGTGAATGCGTCACAATTTATTGAAGATGGTGCCCGTGCCGCGTATTACCCACGAATTACTGTGGGTGCAAATGCCAGTTCAAGTTCTACGGTAACCAACCGGCAATCAACCGACATTACCGTGACCCAACCGTTGTACACAGCCGGCCGAATTACCGCGCGCGTGAAGGCTGCTGAAACCGATGGCACCATTGCCGACGGGCAATTCGTAAAAACAATTCAAGACGTGGTGCTCGAAGGCTTTTTGGCCAGTAGTACTTTGTCGCGCAATGCGCTGTTGGTAGAAGCCTCGCGCGCGGCCGAGGCCGCGGTGGCTCAGTTACTGGCTCTGGAAGAGCGCCGGGTTGAGCTGGGCGGAAGTGGCGTGACAGACGCGCAGTTTGCCAAAGCCCGGTTGGCGGTCACCCGCGACCGCTTGGTGAATTTTGAGGGGCAATTTGAGGAGGCGAGGGCCACTTATTTCCGTTACTTTGGCGTTTATCCAGAGGGATACAACGTTCCTGAGCTGGAGATTCAGCGCAATATGCTGCCCCAGCTGGTGGATGAGGCGGTCACAAAAGCACTGTTTTCCAATCCTGAAATTCGAGTGGCTGAAAGCCAGATTGTGAAAGCGCGGCACAACTACACGGCTGAGGATGCAAGCCTATACCCATCTTTAAACCTGGTGGGTATTCAGCAATTTTTTGGTGAACCCGACCCGTTTACGGGTGACAGAACCGACAGCTCGGTGAACCTGCGTTTGCAGTACAGCGCTTTTTCGGGCGGCGAGCAGGTGGCACGCGTGAATCAGGCGGCTGCCACCATTGATACCCGGCGTGCTCAGTTGGCTGCGGCCAGGTTGCGCGTTGAGGAGAGTGTTCGTTTTCAATGGGGTAAATGGTCGGCAGGACAGTCTCGGGCAGTGACTTTACGTGGCGCGTACGCTGACTCGTTGCAGGTGTTTAAAAACCGCAAAAGGCTTCGTGATTTTGGCCGTGAAACGGTGATCGTGATGTTGGATGCCCAAGTTGAGTACTTCAACGTATTGATCGCCTATATCAACGCAGTCTTCGATGCTCGCGACGCAAGTTTCCGCCTGATGCATGCCATGGGCTTGATGATGCCTACTCCCGGTGCTGAGGGCGATTGGTTTGAACTGTTTTTCTCGAAAACTCCTGAACGCGAGCGCCTGGAGAGTAGTCTGAAGGACACAGCCGATATTGCCAGCAGCCCGGCAGACCAGAAAATTGCCGAAAAGCTTGGTTTGGATGTGAGCCAGACTGAAGTTGAAAAAGCAGCTGGGTTTGTGCTGACCCCGGCGCAGCGTCTTGAGGTTGAAAAAAGCTCCGAACGCAGCCTCGTACAGGGCAGTGCAACTGAAAAAGAGCTGCGCCCCACCCTGAAACCGGCACCGGTTCTGGATCCTCGGTTTTATCGGTAAAGTCTTGATTTTTGTCAGTAAAGTGCTCACACTGTTCAAACAGGGGTACTTTACTGCCTTATTTCATCCATTCGCTGGGCAGGAACCCTGAGAAACTGGCATGAACGGGGCGATTCCCAGAGGAATGACAAAAATGGGTGACGATATTCAAAACATCAAGAGCACAGCTGAAGATTTGGCTGTGGAGCGTGCGGAGCAGCAACTCGCCGATCCTTCAGCCTTGAATATGCAGTTTCTGCAATCAACCCTGAATACATCCGAATTTGAAGGTTTGAGCGCTAACTCCGGTTTCCCAGGCAGCGCGGCGAAAAGCCAGTTGCATCCATCCAACCAGTCAGGTGGCGGTTTCTCAGGATTGTCTCCAGCGTATTCAGGCGCAGGCCTTTTGGGTGCGGTGGCGGCAGCCGATTTAAGTGGTGCATCCAGTGCCATGGGCATGGCAGCCCAAGTGGCCAGCGCAGCGCCTGTCACTTTTGGTAAAACAGCAGTGGGCGAGTCTGCAACTTTGGCGGGTTTGGGCAACAAGGCTTTGGTACAGCCTACCGATCTATCTAAAATTTCGGATTTACCCTTGTTAAAGCCCGTGGCAAATCCCGATGGTTCCATGGTGCCAGTGTCTGCTGAATTCGCACAGTTGATGGCAATGCTGGAAGGCGGTGGAGGAATTAACCCGGATGATGCGTTGAGCAACTTGATCGGCGGTTTGGGCCAGAACCCAAGCCCCGAGAGTCTGCAAACTGCCATTGATGCAGTGCTGGATCAGATCAATTTGTTGAACACCACTTTTGAGCCTGTGTTTGACAATTTGAGTGGCGATGTCCAGAACCAGTTTGCAGCGCAAACCGGCTTGCCCTCAGGCGATTTGGGTTTGAGTATTTTTGAAGATGCTGGCGAGGTGTCTTCGGTATTGACTGACCTGTTGGGCACCATTGATGTGGGTGCCAATCCACAATTGGACAGCTTGCTGAATCTGGATTCAACATTTGATGACATCGCGTCTGTGGTGGGCTCCTTGCCTGATCTGGATTTGACTCCTGTAACCGACCCGGTGAGTGGGGTGATCGACACGATTACCGATATCACCACACCAGTGGTGGATCCGATTATCGACACGATCACCGACATCACTGACCCGATAGTGGATCCGATCGTAGATCCAATCGTGGATGTGATCACCGACATCACCGATCCGGTGGTGGATCCAATAGTAGATGTGATCACCGACATCACCGATCCGGTGGTGGATCCAATAGTAGATGTGATTACCGACATCACCGACCCGGTAGTGGATCCGATTGTGGATCCGATCCTTGATCCTGTGACGGACATCACCGATCCGCTGCTGGACCCAATTCTTGATCCCATTACTGGAGGTGGAGGTTTGTTGTCGGGTTTGAGTACCTCCTCAAGCGACTCCGATTCTGGTTTGCTTGATTCACTCAGCAGCGGGATTTCTTCCACTGCTGGCTCTGAGGGTGGCGCGTTGGATGGCTTGTTGGGTTCTTTGGACCAAAATAAATAAAACTCACCCCCTTTTTTGATAGGGGGGTGTTTTGAATCCAATTTGAGTGGCCTATCGTATAAACTGTTAGTACGTCACGAAAAAAATTGGGTTTATGTCAAATTCCGTCATTCAGTTGTCAGTGCAGACCGATCACAGCTACTCCGCTGGAGAGTTGCGCGATCCTGTTAGCAAGGCAACGATTGAGTTTTTTGACAGTTTTGAGCCATCGCCCGGTTCAACAAAAATTGCTTTTTCGTCATCCGACGGTCTTGATCCCAAAGAATTTTCGAGTGCACCGTCCCTTGGGTTTGGTGAATTGCGATGCATTTCTCAGGCCTGCGTCAGTGACGTCAGCGTTTTCGAGAGTTCTTCAAGCCTTGCCAGCATTGATCCGGCATTGCTTGCCAATGCAGACACTGCAGGAATGCTGAACATCATGAACGAACAAGCCTCGTTTGAAGCGTTGAACTCGGAGCTTTTGAGTGCCATGCCCCGCGTGAAGCACGCTTTGGGTGGTGAGCTCAGCTACTCTGAGTTGACCCAACTGATTGCAGACATCCAAGCCCAAGTGCTCGACTTGAACGCATTAAGCCAAGATATGTTTGGCGAACTTTCCGGTGAAGTCAACAACGCTGTTCATGAGGTGGCTGAGTTTGACACCGATTCATTGTTGGCTTCGATGCAAATTGATTCAGGTTTGTTCGCACAACCAGAATTGGCTGGCAACCTCCATTCTTTGGCATACGAGGCAACACTGGATGGTTTGTTTACCTCTCCTGAGGCTTTCCCGCTAACGCTGGATTTCTCCAACCCTAACAGTATTCAGGAAGCTTCCGAGCTTTTTGCCTCTGCTGGCGGTACTTCATCCATCAGTTCTACAGCTTCCAACCCTGATTCAGACAGCGGCTTGCCTTCTGGTGCAACTGGTTCAAACGAACTGGGCTGATTTTCGGTGAAGAGTGGGGCTCTAATTAAACCCGATCGAATGTGATGACGTGGTCAAGTTCCAGTTTGATCCCGATTGGTTCACCTATCGCGTGATTGTGGTGGCTTGGCACCAATGCCAGCACATGAACGCCGCTTTCAAGTTCAAGTGTGTACAAGAAATCAGCACCACGAAAAGACTTTCGCACCACCTTGGCCTGCATGGGGCTGGCGTCGTCGTGAATAATGTCGTCAGGGCGAATCAGAACATCAAATTCATTGCTTTTAGGCAATTGGTCTTCAGTTAGCCGCAGGTGAGCCAACTCAATTTGCAAGCCTTGCTCGGTTTTTTTACCCGGGAGGAACACACCTTGCCCTATGAAGTCGGCCACCATGCGTGAATTTGGTTGGTGGTAAAGGCTGTAGGAGGATCCCCATTGTTGCAGCTCCCCAGCGTGCATTACCCCGATTCGGTCGGCCATACTGAATGCCTCATGCTGATCATGGGTGACCAAAATGGCACTCATGTTCTCTGCCTTTAAAATTTCCCGAACTTCAAAAGTAAGTCTCTCTTTGAGTTCAACATCCAGATTTGAAAACGGCTCGTCGAGCAAAATCAGCGTGGGTTTGGGAGCCAGTGCGCGCGCAAGCGCGACGCGTTGTTGCTGGCCACCCGACAATTCATGGGGGTAACGGTCCGCCAGCGCTTCAAGCCCAATCAAGGCCAGCAATTCACCACTGCGATTGCGCTTTTCATGTTCACTGCGTTTGTGTAAACCAAACTCAATGTTTTTGCGAACAGTGAGGTGGGGGAACAGGGCATAGTCTTGAAAAACGACGCCCACATTCCGCTTCTCCGGACTGCGTACCTTGCCAGGTTCACTTGCTTTTTCACCCTTCAGCATAATATTGCCCTGTGTAGGCATGAGAAAGCCGGCAATTGCGCGCAACAAGGTTGTTTTGCCGCAGCCAGAGGGACCTAGCAAACAGGCAATTTCACCCTGCGCAAGTTCAAAACTGACATTGCGAACAGCAGGTGTGCTGCTACCTGGGTACAGAATGCTCAGTTCATTGATGCTCAGGGCAGGGGCTTGTTTCATTTTTTCGGTGGTACCGTGGTCTGTTTACTACGCAGTTCACCTTTGGGTCAGGTGAGTCTCATGAACTTAAAGTAAAATCGTTCTCACTTCTATTTTGCCATGTCTGGGCGGTTTGTTTGTTTACTTTGGGGTTAAGAAGTCGCATTTCTGTTGCACTGCTGGCGTTGCTGCTGTTGCTGCCGTTCGTCTATTTGTTCGGCCTTGCTGGCTTTAGCTTGGTACAGGCTCCCCAGGTTCTAATCCATTTGGCTAGCACCATTCTTCCCGATCTGGTTTGGCAAACGGTTTATCTGTGTATTGGTGTGGTGGTGCTGACCAGTACCATGGGTGTGTTGCCTGCCTGGTGGGTTTCAGCACACGAATTTCCCGGGCGGAAATGGCTTGAATGGCTGTTGTTGCTGCCCATGGCCATGCCGTCGTATGTCATTGCCTACGCTTACACCGATGCACTTCAGTATTCTGGTTGGTTGGCCAGCAGCTTGCGGGAAATTCTGGGCAATGATTTCCGCATTCCAGAAATTCGTTCTACCTCGGGCGCCATTCTTGTACTCAGCTTTGTGTTGTATCCCTATGTTTACATTATGGCGAGAACCGCATTTTTAGGGCGTAGCCCTTCCATGCTGGATGCCGCACGTTCTTTGGGGCACAGCGCGACCAGTGCTTTCCTCAAGGTGGGTTTGCCCGTGGCTCGCCCTGCATGGGTTGTGGGGCTTACGTTGGTGCTCATGGAGACCCTGGCGGAGTACGGTGCTTTGTCTTATTTTGGGGTGCGCACCTTCACCACCGCAATATTCAACACCTGGCTGAATTTGGGTGACAGGGAAAGTGCAGCCTTGCTCGCAGTGATGTTGCTGGTTGTCATGCTGGCCTTGATTGTTTTTGAATCCAAGGCGCGAGGGCGTGCCCAGTTTTACACGCAATCGGGTAAAGGCAGCACCATTGAAAGAAAACGCTTGAAAGGTTTTCAGGCCGCATGGGTGGTGTTTTTGTCGGCCATGCCTTTTGTATTGGGATTCGTGCTGCCGGTGTTTATTTTGTTGGCTTTGGTGGTAGACGTAGACACCTCGATCAATTGGGCGCGCAGTTTTCAGTGGGCTTACCACTCGGCACTGCTGGGTGGCATGGCGGCTCTAGTTGCGGTTGTTCTGGCAGTGTTCCTGGCGTACGTAAAACGACAGGCGCATGTGTGGTGGGTTACCGCAATTTATCGTTTGATTTCGCTGGGCTACGGTGTGCCTGGCGCAATTTTGGCAATTGCCATTTTGTTGCCACTGGCTACAGTTGATCGCTTCACTTATGACATGGGCTGGCAAGTGCCCGCCCTGACAGGCAGTGTGTTGGCCCTGGTGTATGCCTACAACGTTCGCTTTACATCGGCGGCCTTGCAATCCGTGGACTCGGGTCTGCAGCAAATTACACGGCATATTGACGAGTCGGCCAGAATTCTAGGCCGTACACCACGACAAGTGTTGTGGCATGTGCATTTGCCGGTGTTAAGAGGATCTGTGGCCACCGGCATGTTGTTGGTGATCGTGGATGTGATCAAGGAGTTACCCGCCACCTTGGTGTTGCGGCCTTTTGATTTCGATACCTTGGCTGTTGTTTCTTATCAGTTTGCCTCGGATGAGCGATTGACCGAAGCAGCAGTGCCTGCGCTCATGATCGTGATGATTGCTCTGGTGCCGATTTTGTTGTTGATCAGGCAAGGGGCGAAGCAGGCGAGAAGCAGCAAGGGGTAAGGCCAACTGCTTCGGGCCGTGCCAGTTCGAGAGACCCGCTCAACTTCACTGACTTGCCCCCAGCAACTCCCGCAGCACAAACGGCAGAATTCCCCGGTGCTTGTAATACTCCACCTCAATCGGTGTATCGATGCGGCTGAGCACTTTCACATCCTGAACTTCGCTGTTGGCGCGTGTAATTCTCAACACCAGTTCGGCTTGCGGAGCAGTGTCCTCCGTCAAACCAATGACGTCGAAGGTTTCACTGCCGTCCAGCTTCAGGCTTTGTATGGAATCACCGCCCAAAAACTGAAGCGGCAGCACACCCATGCCCACCAGGTTACTGCGGTGAATTCGCTCGTAGCTACGGGCCACAACCACTTTTACACCCAGTAGCTGCGTGCCCTTGGCGGCCCAGTCACGGGATGATCCTGTGCCGTATTCTTCACCCGCCAGCACAATGGTGGGTGTGCCTTGTGCCATGTATTCCATGGCCGCGTCGTACACACTGGTCTGTTTTCCGTCTTTGATGGTGAAGCCGCCTTCAATGCGATTGCCATTTGCATCGGGAGGAATCATCAGGTTTTTCACGCGAACATTCGCAAAGGTGCCGCGAATCATCACATCGTGATTGCCACGCCGTGAGCCGTAGCTGTTGAAATCTGCTTGTTCTACACCATGCTGCTGTAGATATTTTCCAGCGGGTGTTGTGGGTTTGAATGAGCCTGCCGGTGAAATGTGGTCTGTGGTGACCGAATCGCCAAGAATCAGCAAGGGTTTTGCACCGCGAATGATTTCCACCTTGGAAGGCTGCATTGAAAAGTCATCAAAGAAGGGTGGCTTGGCAATGTAGGTGGACTGTGGCCATGGGTAAACCTGGCCTTCTGGAGCGGGTACGTTGTTCCAAAGGTCGTGGCCCTCGGTGAAGTTGCTGTACAGGCGTACAAATGTGGGTGCGTCCAGCGCAGTGGGCAGCAATTCATCCACTTCGGCATTGCTGGGCCAAATGTCGCGCAGGTAAACCGGTTGGCCATCGCTGCCTGTACCCAGGGGTTCAGTTGTCATGTCCATATTGGCTTTACCACTCAATGCGTAAGCGACGACCAGCGGTGGTGAAGCCAAAAAGTTGGCTTTTAAATTGGGGTGAATGCGTGCTTCAAAGTTGCGGTTGCCCGACAACACTGCACATCCGATGACATCATTATTCAAAATGGTGTCATTGATTTCAGGCAACAAGTCGCCTGCATTGCCAATACAGGTTGTGCAGCCATAAGCGGCCACGTTAAATCCAAGTTGGTCGAGGTAAGGTTGCAGGCCTGTTTTTTCCAGGTAATCGCTCACCACGCGAGAACCCGGGCCCAGCGAGGTTTTAATGTGCGGCTGTACTTTCAACCCTTTTTCAACTGCCTTCTTGGCCAACAAGCCTGCGGCCAGCATTACGCCGGGGTTGGATGTATTGGTGCAACTTGTGATGGCTGCCAGCAACACATCGCCATGCCCAATGCTGAGTTTGTCCAGCCCGGTGGGGTAACGTGTGTTCAATGTGGCGGCGTCTTTTCCGAAACCGTTCGCAGCCATGGGTTCAGAAAAAAGTGCGTTGAATTGCTGCTTCATGTTTTTCAGCAACACGCGGTCTTGTGGTCGTTTTGGCCCAGCCAATGATGGTTCAACCGTGTCCAGGTCCAGGGTCACCACTTCCGAATAATCGATTGCGCCGGGTGCGGGCATTCCAAGCAAGCCTTGGGCTTCAAAGTACGCCTCGAACCGATCTGCTTCAGCCATTGTTCGGCCGGTCTTTCGCATGAATTCAACTGTTTTTGAATCGGGCGGAAAGAAGCCCATGGTGGCACCATATTCAGGTGCCATATTGGCCAGTGTGGCGCGGTCGGTTACTGACAAACTGGCGGCACCCGGGCCATAAAATTCAACGAATTTGCCCACCACTTTTTTCTTGCGCAGCAGCTCTGTGATGGCCAATACCAGGTCCGTTGCGGTAATGCCTTCCCGCAGCGCGTTGGTCAGTTCCACGCCCACCACGTCGGGTGTTAAAAAGTAAACGGGTTGGCCCAGCATACCGGCTTCAGCTTCAATGCCGCCCACGCCCCAACCTACAACGCCCACGCCGTTGATCATGGTGGTGTGGCTGTCGGTACCCACCAGGGTGTCGGGGTAGTACACCGTGTTGTCGTTTTCTTCACCTGCTTTTGTTGCACTGCGAATGCCGCGGAACAAGTATTCCAGGTTCACCTGGTGAACAATGCCAATGCCCGGTGGCACCACCTTGAAGGTGTCAAAAGCCTGCATGCCCCATTTCATGAACTGGTAGCGTTCGCCATTGCGTTCAAACTCTATTTCCATGTTTTTACGCAGCGAGTCAGCAGTGCCAAAATGGTCAATCATCACAGAATGGTCAACGACCAAATCCACCGGGACAAGCGGTTCGATCTTCTTTGGGTTCTGGCCCATGGCTTGTGCCACATTGCGCATGGCTGCGAGGTCGGCCAACAACGGAACGCCGGTGAAGTCTTGAAGTACTACGCGCGCCACGATGAAGGGAATTTCATCGGTGCGCTTGGCTTGTGGTTGCCAGTTGGCGAGTTGCTGAATATGTTCTTCAGCCACCTTTTTGCCATCGCAATTTCGCAGCACCGATTCAAGCACAATGCGAATCGATACCGGTAAGCGGTGCAGGTTGGGATAACCCGATTCAGCCAGTTTGGGAAGGCTATAAAACTGGCCTTTCTGGCCTGTTTTGGAGGTGAAGGTGCTGAGTGTTGAATGCTTCAGGGTTGACATACCTGTTTCTCCCTTACGTGTAGGGTGCCGAAAAATGTCGGCACCGTATTACAAAATCAAGCGGTGTGTTTGATGCTTTTCAATGCAAATGCATGCTGTTTGGCAATTCAGAGTCTTCCGGGAGTTCTGCATGCAGCAACTCACCCTCCGGGTTGGGGTACAAAGGCGATCCGCAATCTTCACAGTACTCCAGCGGGAAACGTTCTTCCAGCACCTTGATTTGACGAATGCCGACTTCTTTTAACAAGGCTTCAATTTTTGAGCGAATAACGGGGTTGTCGGGTTCGCTTTCGATGTCTTTTTCGTACACCGGGTCGGGTTCATTGCCATATTCTTCGCCAATCAGAGGCCACACCACGCCATGCACAATGTCGCTGTTGCCTTCCACTGAAAAACCGATTCGGTATTCTTCAATTTCGCCTCGGTCTACAAAAGCGCCTACGCTGGCATGAATTTTCTGGGTGGGAACATCCAGGGCGCTTTCAAGAAAGGCAGCAGATGCGCGCACGGAATAGGCACGGGCTTCTTTTTCCGCTTCGCGGCATGCGTTGTACAAACCATTTGGCAGCATCAGTTCAAGCAAACAACCCGGCATTATTTTTTGCAAGGCCTGACCACCCGTTAGCCGCCAGTTGGCAAGTACCTCTTCTTTGCTCAGAAGGGTGCCGTTGCTGTGCGCCTCTACTTGCCACTTGAATGCGGGTTGGCCTGCGGGCACGGAAATCGCGCCAATCAAATAACGAACATCGCTCAAAAAACTTTGCGTGGCAGGCAGGTTTTCTGTGTCGATTCGTACCTTCACGCGGTCAATGGCCGCTTGCCCCAGCTGCCGAGCCAGTTCAGCGGCCGCAGTGTAACTTTCAGGCAACTGGTCAGGGCTGAACAACATGTTGGTGAGCACCAAGTGAGCGTGATCTGACAACACGTTTTTTTGGAGCAAGTTGGTGAATTCAGCCACTGTGGCTTCTTCAATTTTGCCTGAGGGAATGTTGTAGGTTGACCAAGCCAGCACCGGTGCAGCCAACAACAAAATGTCTTCTTCCTGGCCTAGTTCAGGGCTTTCTACGGTGTTTTCAATCGCGAATGCCAACTCGTCGTAAGCGCGGTAATTGGTGCTGTAAAGGTGGTCAAGGGTTTGCATCAGCGTGGTGTCGCTGCGGCCTTCCAGCATTGGGGCAAGCGCTGCAAACAGCTTCTTTTTCCAGAAACGGCGCTCAAGCCGACTGCCGGCATCGGCCAGCAGAATAGCCAGGTTGGCCAAGGGTTTGGCGTACTTGGACAATTTGGATCGGGAGGCTGTATTAAGTGGTTTTCTGCGCATGGGTGGTCCTTCTAAGGTTCCACCCATTGTAGTACGAGAAGATTGCTTAAATTGATTTGTCGCGCAGGTTGGATTGATCGCTCAAGCCCGGGCGCACCCACTCGGGCGGTGCCCAAATGTGCTTGATACGCTGCCACGAGGGGCCTGGCTTGAGTGCATCTGAAAACATGTCGCGCCATTCATGGGTATTGAGTGTCCAGATATTGTTGGTTTGGGGTTGACGGACAATGCCGTAGTCCACTGGTGCAACCTCGGGCTCGAAGGTACCGAAAATTCGATCCCAGACAATCAATACTCCGCCATAGTTTTTGTCGATGTATTCATCGTTTCGCCCATGGTGTACGCGGTGGTGGCTTGGCGTATTGAAAATATACTCAAACCATTTTGGAAGCTTGTTCACAGCTTGGGTGTGGACAAAGTATTGGTAGCCAAGATTCACGCCGTAGGCCAGCAGCACGGCCCAAACAGGGAAGCCAATAATCAACATGGGTGCCCAGAATATTTGATGCAGGTTCACCGCATAAAACAGGCTTTGCCGCATGGCTGTGGTGGTGGTCATGTTCTCGCCGCTGTGGTGGACCACGTGCGCACACCAGAACCAACGCACACGGTGGCTGCCACGGTGAAACCAGTAATAACAAAACTCGATGCCGAACAGCAAGGCAACAAAACTCAGCGGGGTTACTTCAATGGTTGCGATCCGGAAGGTGTAAATCCACTCCATGAAAGCGGACACAAACAGCGCAAACCACACCAGCTCCATGGCCTGGTAGCTTCCGCCCAGCAACATGTTGGTGACCACTTCCTTTTTCTTGAAGAAAAACGACTTGCCCACTTTCTTCAAGTACAGGTATTCCACCAACGTTGCACCCAGAAACAGCGGGGTGAGCAGGGTAAGAAATACCTGCTTCCAGTCCGGGTTGGGCCCAAACAGCAAATTGAAAGTGGGCATTGCCATTGCCTGGTTGATCAACTGTTCCATGCGTGTGTCTCCGCGTTTTGGTTTTTTGATGCTTTGAATTTTGCGCGGGTTTTGGCAAGAAATATTGTGGGATCAAGCCTTATTTTTGTGAAATTGCGCCAAGCTATCTAGTTAGCTTGCCCGTCTCAAACATCGCTGAGGGCTCACTGCACATGTTGCATCACCCCGCCTTGCCGGGCTTTGATTCCCTTCTTGAGCGCTGGCTTGGGACATGCGAAACGCAAAAGCGTGTTCGCATCGATTGCTGGCGCAATCGCCCCTCGCTGCGACTCAAGCGGGAAGCCCGCCTGAATCGGCTGGGTAATCGCAACAAAGCGCAGTAAGCCCTCAGCGTGCATTACCGCGCAATCGATTCGCGCCACTTCACATAATCTGCCGCCACTTGCTCAGGCTGCTCCATCATCGGAACATGCCCAACCTTGTCCATCAAAATCACATCGAAGCCGGGCATTGCAGTTTTCAATTCTGCGGCGCCGTCCACATGCAAAACGCGATCTTCCTTGCCCCACACGATCAGGCCTGGACCTTTGTAAGTCGATGCATTTAACGCAGTGGCCAGGTCAGAGGGAACGGTTTTGAAGTCTTTGTAAATGCGTTTGTGCAAAGGTTGGTCGGCAGCAGCGCGTGCTGCCATGGCGTCGACTACAAATCCTGGTGCAAAGGCAGGGCGCTCGTACATGACTACATCCACAATTTTTTCAAATTCTTCCCGGTTGCTCGCCGTCAAAACAATTTCACCAGTTTGCTCAAATTTCTGGATGACTTCCGATTTTCTGGACTCTACCAAACCAGCGGGGGCCAAGAACCAGACAGAGGCCACATTGTCTGGGTACTTGGCCGCATAAGCACCGCTGATCCAGCCACCCATGGAATTGCCGCCAATGTGGGGTTTTTGGAGACCAAGTTTCTCAATAATTTCATGGACCCGGTCGATTTGGGTGTTGATCACATAGTCGGCGTTCATGTCGCGTGTGGAGGCGCCAAAGCCCGGTACATCGATGGAGTAAACGGTGTATTGATTGGTCAGGTAATAGGCCACTCGATTGAAGTTGTCTTTCGAGCCACCAAAGCCGTGAATCAGCACCAAGGGTTCGCCTTGACCGCCCTGCAAATAGGGCACCACAAAGCCATCGATTTGAAGCACTTTGCGCTCAAGTCCCGAAATGGCACGCTCGGCGGCAATCGCCATGCCCGCAGCACCCTGGATTTCACCTTCGGGTTGCTCGAAACTGCAAGCAGTCAGGCTGACCGTGGCAGTGATTGCAAAAAGGGCTGTTAAGCGTTTGATCGCGGAAGCGTGTTTTTTCATGGCAGGTGTCTTTCTCGGGAAGTCGATATGATGAATACGCGCTAGCATAGAACAGGTAAAACTATTCTGACAATACTTGTTGTCAAATAATGACTCTTCATTCTAATCTTGGTCACGTTTCTGCCAGTTATGTGAACCTGCTTTTTGACTGGTTGGCCCATACTCACCCCGAGGTGGCTGCGCGCATGCCTTTTACACGGCCAGTGGCCGGTGAGTTGAACCGAATCGAAGTGCCACAATGGCAGTCCATGCTGGACTGGACCTATCAAGCTCTTGAAGACCCCGCGATGCCATTAAAAATTGCGGCCCATGTGCGGCCGGCCAATATGGGGCTGTTGGGTTATGTCGCCAGTTGTTGTTCCAATTTGGGCGAGGCGTTTGCCCGTTTGCAACAATTCGAGAATTTGGTGTACAGCGTGAACGCGCTTGAAGTGGCGCTGCAAAATGATCAAATTATTTTGCGTTGGGGGGCCGAGCGTGGGCGCCCCGGGCATTGGGTTGATTCAGTGGCCATTGGGGTGTTGGTTGCTTTCACCCAGCATTTAATTGCAACACCGGTGTACCCACACCGCGTTCAGTTTATTAATGCCAAGCCTGTGAATCCAGGTGATTTCGACGCCTTTTTTCAATGCCAGGTTGGATTTGACGGCGATTACACCGAAGTGGTGTGGCCTGCCAGTTTGCTTGAAATGCCGTTGAAATCGCCAGACCAGGTCATGCGCAGCATGTTGGATCAACAAGCCAGGTTGTTGTTAAAGCAAGTGAAGGCAGGTGAGGAGTCGATTGCTGGTTTGCAAAAAGCCTTGCAGGAGTCGGTAACCGCGGGCGTGCCCACCTTGAATGAAGTGGCACGCCGTTTGTGTGTCAGCACGCGCACCCTGCAACGACGCTTGCAAGAGCAAAACAGCAGTTTTCGCGAGGAACTGGAGAAAGTGCGGGTTGAAATGGCAAAGAATTGCCTTCAGGCGGGTGAGCTAAGCCTGGCTGACATTGCCAATTTTCTCGCTTACAACGACCAAAGTGCTTTTACCCATGCCTTTAAAAGGCTCACTGGCTTAAGTCCTGCGAAATATCAGCGTGCAAAGCGACAATAGGCTCTAAAAGCAGGGGGAATCAGCCAGACCCCCTTCAAATACAAGGGAAAGTCCTATATCATATATAAGACTTGAGAGGCATCGAAACCCCGCCACTTTTGCATCGCAACACTTGTGTGCGCGTGCGAACTGCCTCAAAATTACACAGTTTCTATTGACCCCACCCAATCTAGGGAGATCTCATGCTTGAGTCCTATCGCCAACACGTTGCCGAGCGCGCAGCGTTGGGCATTCCTCCACTGCCTTTGTCTGCCCAGCAAACCGCTGATCTGGTTCAGCTGCTGAAGAACCCACCCGCTGGCGAAGAAGAATTTTTGCTGGACCTGATCACCAACCGCGTACCTGCCGGTGTAGATGATGCAGCCAAAGTAAAATCTGCCTTCCTGGCCGCAATCGTAAACGGCTCAGACACCTGCAAGCTGATTGACCGCAAGAAAGCGACTTTCCTGCTTGGCACCATGCTGGGTGGTTTCAACATCAAGCCACTGATTGATGCCTTGAACGACGCAGAAGTGGGCGATATTGCTGCTGACGCCTTGTCTAAAACCCTGTTGATGTTCGATTACTTCCACGACGTGAAAGACCTGGCCGACAAGGGCAGTGCAACCGCCAAGAAAGTGATGCAAAGCTGGGCCGACGCTGAATGGTTCACAAGCCGCCCCGAAGTACCACAAAGCATCAAGCTGACCGTGTTCAAGGTAACCGGTGAAACCAACACCGACGATTTGTCGCCCGCGCCCGACGCCTGGAGCCGCCCTGACATTCCTTTGCACGCCTTGGCCATGTTGAAGAACCCACGCCCTGGCATTGAAGCAGACGAGCCCGGCAAGGTTGGCCCCATCAAGCAACTGCAAGCCTTGATCGCCAAAGGCAACCCGATCGCCTATGTGGGCGACGTGGTGGGTACCGGTTCCTCACGCAAGTCAGCGACCAACAGCGTATTGTGGTTCACCGGCGATGACATTCCCTTCATTCCCAACAAGCGTTTTGGCGGATATTGCCTGGGTAACAAAATTGCTCCGATCTTCTTCAACACCATGGAAGACGCTGGTGCATTGCCAATCGAACTCGATGTAAGCCAGATGGACATGGGCGATGAAATCGAATTGCGCCCGTTCGAAGGCAAAGCCCTGAAAAACGGTGCAGTGGTTGCTGAGTTCAGCCTGAAAACCGATGTGTTGTTCGACGAAGTACGTGCTGGTGGCCGTATTCCCTTGATCATCGGCCGTGGCTTAACAGACCGCGCACGTGCTGCTTTGGGCCAAGGTCCAAGCCCTGTGTTCCGTCGTCCATCCGCTCAGGTTGATTCCACCAAAGGCTTCACTTTGGCGCAAAAAATGGTGGGTAAGGCCTGTGGCTTGCCCGCAGGTCAGGGTGTTCGCCCCGGCATTTACTGTGAGCCTCACATGACCACGGTCGGTTCGCAAGACACCACTGGCCCCATGACCCGTGATGAATTGAAAGACCTGGCCTGTTTGGGTTTCTCTGCTGATTTGGTGATGCAGTCCTTCTGCCACACAGCCGCATACCCCAAGCCCGTGGATGTGAAAATGCACCACGAGCTGCCCGACTTCATCGAAAACCGCGGTGGCGTGGCCTTGCGTCCTGGCGACGGCATTATTCACAGCTGGTTGAACCGTTTGTTGATGCCCGACACTGTGGGTACTGGCGGCGATTCACACACTCGTTTCCCAATCGGTATTTCATTCCCCGCAGGTTCAGGTTTGGTTGCGTTTGCCGCGGCCACGGGCGTGATGCCTTTGGACATGCCTGAATCCGTGTTGGTGCGCTTCAAAGGCGAAATGCAACCGGGTGTAACGCTGCGCGACCTGGTGCATGCCATTCCGTTGTACGCCATCAAGGCAGGTTTGCTGACCGTTGAAAAGAAAGGCAAGAAGAATATTTTCTCCGGCCGCATTCTGGAAATTGAAGGCTTGCCCAAACTGAAAGTGGAGCAGGCCTTTGAATTGTCTGACGCCTCGGCTGAGCGTTCAGCCGCAGGTTGCACAATTCATCTGGACAAAGAACCCATCATTGAATACATGACTTCCAACATCACTTTGATGAAGTGGATGATTGCGCAGGGTTACCAAGACGTGCGCACGCTGACCCGCCGAATCAAAGCCATGGAAGAATGGATTGCCAAGCCTGAACTGCTGAAGGCCGACGCCGATGCAGAATACGCAGCCGTGATTGAAATCGACCTGGCTGACATCAAAGAGCCGATTCTTTGCTGCCCGAACGATCCCGATGATGCCAAATTCCTGAGCGAAGTAGCTGGCGACAAGATCGACGAAGTGTTCATCGGTTCTTGCATGACCAACATCGGCCATTTCCGTGCAGCTGGCAAAGTGCTGGAAGGTAAAAGCGATATTCCAACCCGCTTGTGGATTGCACCACCCACCAAAATGGATCAGCACATTTTGACCGAGGAAGGTTACTACGGTATTTTGGGCCGCACTGGCGCACGCATGGAATTGCCAGGCTGTTCCTTGTGCATGGGTAACCAGGCACAAATCCGTAAGGGCTCAACGGGTGTGTCCACATCCACGCGTAACTTTCCGAACCGTTTGGGCATTGATACCCGTGTGTATCTGGCCTCAGCGGAATTGTCTGCAGTGTGCGCGCTGATGGGCAAGATCCCGACAGTGGAGGAGTACATGGAGCAGGTAAAAATGCTGGGCAATGTGTCCGCGGAAGTTTACCGTTACATGAACTTCGACCAAATTCAGGAGTTTGTGGACATTGCAAACAAGGCTGAATTGACAGTCTAAGTTGCCAGATTGTCACAACAGTGTCATAAAAAAAGCCACCTTCGGGTGGCTTTTTTATGTTTGCTCGATCCGTTCTTTTCGAGGACGCTGGTTTTTCTTCGGTTTTCGGCTGACTTGCAAAAGCAGTTCTTTCAAGGTTGAGTGGATCACGTTGATTTCAGCCAGTTTGCCCAAGCGGCAAATGTCCCTGTGATTTGAAAATTTCACACGCATGTCGCTGTGGTCTTCTTCAAGAAACAGAATATTGGCAGCGGGAAAGTTTTTCTCCAGCTTGCTCAATGCGCCTTCTTCAAAGTCTTCCATGATGTTCATGTCACAAATCACGAGCTTGGCGCGTGAAAGTTCTGTGAAATCCAGATCGATGCTGCGAAATGAATGAACAGATTTCTCACCCAAGCCACTGAGAAAACGTTGGTAAGCCATTGTTTTTATAGGGTAGTCGCTAAATACTACACAAGCGATAAGCGGAGGTTTCATGTCGTGCAGCCAAAGCAATTAAAGTTTCGGATGCCTTATTCTTCCTGTTTCTAATCAGGGTGGGTATTACCTGAGTGGGGTAAGATATTCACTTACATTTATGACCCCCCCCAGTTTTTCGGAGACACAATAAAAATGGCAGGTTTCAAAGAATATGACCAGTTCGACGCCCTTGGTCTTGCCGAGTTGATCAACAAAGGCGAGGTGAGTGCAGCCGAATTGCTTGAGGAGAGCATCTCACGCACGGAAAAGGTCAATCCACGAATTAATGCGGTGATTCGTCCCATGTACGACATTGCCCGTGCTCGCGCCAAAGAGTCAGTAGAGGGACCCTTTGCAGGTGTGCCATTCTTGTTGAAAGACTTGATTGCCAGTTATGCCGGAGTTGAGATGAGTTGCGGGAGTCGTTTTTACAAAGGCTTTGTGCCCTCCGAAGACTCTGAATATGTAAAGCGTTTCAAGCGGGCGGGGCTGAACATTTTTGGCAAAACCGCCACACCAGAGTTTGGCATTACGCCATCCACCGAACCGGAATTGACCGGACCATGCCGCAACCCGTGGGATCCTCTGCGCAGCCCTGGCGGTTCCAGTGGCGGTGCCTCATCAGCCGTGGCTGCGGGTATTGTGCCCATGGCGAGTGCAAGCGATGGTGGTGGTTCAATTCGGGTGCCTGCGTCGTGTACAGGTTTGTTTGGCTTGAAGCCCACTCGTGGGCGCGTACCATCGGGTCCGGATCAGGCTGACGGCTGGTTCGGATTCATTGCTGAGCATGTGGTGTCTCGCACTGTGCGGGATTCCGCACACATGCTGGATTGTTTGCATGGCAATTACCCAGGTCAGTTACTGCGCATTGCGCCGCCTGCAAAAACTTACGCGGCGGCTGTTGAGGCAAAACCAAAAAAGCTGAAAATTGCATATTCACTCGACCCCGCTTTGGGCGATTCCCTGCATGCGGATTGTCAGGAAGGCGTGCTTGAAACAGTGAAGTTGCTTGAAAGTTTGGGCCACACCTGTGAGGAAGTACGTTTGCCCATCAACAAGGAAGAATTTATATACGCTTACACCGTATTGGTGTGTTCAGAAATGGCCGCCACGCTGAAAGAAGGGGAGCGCATATTGGGAAGAAAAGGCAAGGCGTCGGATTTTGAAGCGCGCACTTGGGCCTTGATGAAATTGGGCCGTAGTTTTAACGGAGGCGATGTAGCCAATGCAGTATGGACCATGGCCCAGTTCTCTCGCCAGTGGATGACATTTTTTGAGCCCTACGATGCACTACTGACCAGTACGTTGGGTGAGTTGCCGATCGCAGTGGGCGGACTTCGCCCGACTTCGCAAGAAATGATTGAATTGAAGGCACTTAGCTACTTGCCCATTGGTTTCATCGCCAAGCAGAAGGATTTCGTACTGAAGGCAGGGCGGCGCGTGTATCAATATTGTTCTCAAACCATGCCTGCAAACGTCACGGGACAACCGTCCATGAGTGTGCCTTTGCACTGGAATGCGCAAGGCCTTCCAGTGGGTATGATGTTCACTGGGCGTTTTGGTGAAGAGCATGTTTTATTCAACCTGGCAGCTCAATTAGAACAAGCCAAGCCTTGGGCAGGCAAACGCCCACCCATTCATGCCGGTAATGCCAGTTAACCAAATCGGTTGGAACTGGAGATTGCCTGCATGGACATGACAATGGGTTCAACCAGCTTGTTTTGAATCTCGGGGCCCGCCTGCTGGTGGGCCTTGAGTAATCCAATTTGCATGGCATGTGCAGCTTGGGTCAATGGTTTCTTTACAGTCAGTATTTCCGCATCGACGGGATTGTGATCCATCAAATCGTTGGTTTGTTTGATGTTCAAGATCATTTCTTTGGTCAGTTCGTACTCATTCTTGATTTTCTCAAATACGCCTTGCGATTTAGCAGGTGCCAATTTGGCATATCGTTGCGCAATTTGCATGTCAGCTTTTTGCAGGGCCGTGGCGGTTCTGTCGACAAAGCTTTTGAAGAAAGGCCATTCCCTGTACATGGTTTGAAGTTGCTCGGTTCGTTGTGCGGGTGTGGTGTTTGTATCAGTTGATTGATCGACAAAGTTTTTTAGTGCACTGCCTGTACCAAAGAATGCAGGCATAGCGCTTCCCGATTGATACCAGGCGCCCACCCACGGAATGGCTCGAAGCTTGTCAAGAACAAGGCTGCCTTCTGCTGAATTTGCACGTGAGGCCGGGCGGCTGCCTGCATTGGATTTGCCCACAAATTCAATGGGTGTGCTGCGTTGAAAAAATTGAGGAAGTTCGGGATTGGTGTAAAGGCTTTGATAGCTGTCGCGAGCGTGTTGGGCTAGTAATTCCATGGTGTTGGCATATTTTGCAAGCTGTTGGTCTGAGCCTGTTGCCATGGTTTCAAGCGTGGATCCCACCATGTCTGCAAGGTTGGATTGTGAGATTATTTTGGTGCCGAATTTGGCAGGTACTTCTTCACCTTGCTCGGTTTGCCGCATGCCAGTCAGCAAGCTGGCGCCGTTGCCTGATTTAATTTCCTGTGCATATGAATCGCCCGATCCCCTGGCCTCAGTGCCGCCTCGACCATGAAATACATGCAATTTCACACCATTCTGTTTTGCTACTTCAAGCATTTTGGCTGTACCTTCATACACCGCCCAACTGGAGGCGAGCGGTCCGTCCAAGCGGTTGCTGTCGGAATAGCCCACCATGATTTGTTGTTGATTCCCGCTGGCTTGAAGTGCTTGTCGGTACCAAGGGTGATTCAGCATGCTGTTCAGAATGGTTGGGCCATTGTGTAAATCATCCACTGTTTCTATCAGGGGAACTACATTCATCTTGACCCCATCACCATCGGCCAAGCCCGCATGCTTAAGTAGTAACATCACCTCAAGCATGTCACTCAAGGTTTCAGTGTTGGCTGTGATGCAGTTTTTCAGTGCCTGTGGCCCGTAGCTGTCATGAATGGTTTTGTAACTTTTGATCAATGCGATTTCACGATCAAATTCAGGATTGTCGATTTGACCATCGATTGGCGCATCGTTCAGCACAGTTTTGCTGGTATCAAGCAGCAGGTGGGTTAGCAGTGTTTGTTTTTCAAGTTCTCCCAGGCTTTCATAATTGCGGGGGCCACCCGATCTTCTCAACAACTCACCGACGGTTTTCTCATTCATGGCGCTGTTTTGGCGTATGTCGGTGCTGGCGCCGTGAAAGCCAATGCTGTCCGCGTCCAGTTTCAGCAAATCCAGTTTCTCTTGAACAATTCTTTTGTCGTCAGTATCCAAATTGCCAATATTCAATGATTCCAGATTGTGCAGCAATTCGTTCGCATTCAGGTATAGATCGCCTTGAATAGGTAGAGGGCCTTCGCCCACCAAATGCGCTCGGGTTCGTGCAAGTTTCTCCCGAATTAAACCAAGAGATTCCGAATGCCCAGCCTTACTAAGCAGGTTACCTAGGCTGCCTGGTTGAGTTGTTTTCTCTTTGCCTATTTTTTGTTCGAAGTAATCAAATGCAGCTGTGCTCAGGGTTTTGACCACGTCCTTCAATACGGCGGCATCAATATTTGGATTACCGTCCCGATCACCGCCCACCCAGTTGCCCGCTTCAACCAAAGGTTTCGACAATTTCAAATTGTTGGGTAAACCAGAAAGTTGTTGGTTGATCTGTTTGTGAATGTTGCGACCCGAGCTGTGCAGATGTCTGATATTGGACGAGAACTGATTCGCCTCGTCTTGCACACTGGGTTTTAGTTCTCGTACACCTTGAGTTTGCCAAAGTTCCTGACACACTTTCGCATTGCCATGGGGAGTTGCAATGTCGTCAAGTTGAGATAGCACAACCGCACTGGCCTGAGGTTTGTTGAAGTTTGTAGGGTGAGCAGTAAACACCGGGGAAATTGTGGTGTTCGACAGTTTTTGAATGATGGATTCTCCACGGCTAGTCGCGTGATCGATCAATGTTTTTAGCCCGTGCATCAACGATTGGTTGGCAGGTGAATCGTTGGCTTTTAAATGCCTCTCTGCTGCACTCAATATCATCAATTGGCTGTTCAAATATTTCAGAGCACTAACAATTATTTCCGGATCATTCTTATTGCTTTGAACAAATTCCTCTACACGTGCGTGAAGGTGCTCGAAATCTGGTTCATCCGCTTCAATCTGCTCAGCCAATTCACCAGCCTGCTCAAACTTCATCGGGGACAAGCTTTTTTGTAACTGTAGTTTTAAGTTCGTATGTGTATTTTGTCGAATGTCTTTGAGCTTACTGGCCAATGGACCAACAATCTTGGGCGATGCGGAGCCTGAGCCGCTTCTTCGCAAGGCATTGTTGGCTGCAGACATGGCGACTTGGGCGCTACTGTGGCTTGTAATTGCGCGAAACATGGTGAGGACTCCCATTTTAATTTTTGGAGCCATGAGGATAATTAGGGAGGAGTGACGTAATCAGAAAGAGGGGTAGGGGGGTGTGAGTATTTGCTCACTCTGTTGCTAGTCGATATTGTTTTTGAAATTCTGGAGCTGCACTTCAGTTCTCGGCATTGCACCGAAAAAAACTGAAGTGCATGTAGTGGCAAGCTTGATCAGCTTGGTTCCATTATTTAAAAAGTATCGCTGGGTACGCGAATCCAGCCTTCCATCAATACGCGCGCACTGCGGCTCATGATGGCTTTTTTCACAGCCCACTGACCGTTTTCAAATACAGCCTGCGCACCCACACGCAGTGTGCCGCTGGGGTGACCAAAACGAACGGCTTCACGTTCAGTTCCTCCTGCTGCAAGATTCACCAAAGTGCCTGGTACAGCAGCTGCGGTACCAATTGCCACCGCTGCAGTACCCATCATGGCATGGTGCAATTTGCCCATGCTCATGGCGCGCACCAGCAAGTCGATGCCTGCAGCTTCAACAACTTTGCCGCTAGAGCTGCTGTAGGTTTTAGGCGGGGCCACAAAGGCAACTTTGGGTGTGTGTTGGCGTTTGGCTGCTTCGTCCACGTGTTTGATCAAGCCCATCTTGACCGCACCGTGAGCGCGGATGGTTTCAAACATCGCAAGTACCTTGGGGTCGCTGTTGATGTCGTCTTGCAACTCGCAGCCCGTGTAGCCAATGCTGTCGGCATTCACAAAAATTGTGGGAATGCCCGCATTGATCAAGGTGGCTTTCAGTGTGCCCACACCGGGTACTTCCAGGTCGTCGATCAAATTGCCGGTGGGGAACATGCTTCCACCACCATCGCCTTCGCCTTCATCTGCGGGGTCCAGAAACTCCAGCTGAACTTCCGCGGCAGGGAAGGTAACACCGTCGAGTTCGAAGTCGCCGGTTTCCTGCACAAGTCCGTCGGTAATAGGAACATGAGCGATGATGGTTTTGCCAATATTGGCTTGCCAAATACGCACCACACAAGTGCCGTTCTGCGGCACGCGGGCTGGGTCGACCAAACCACTGGCCACTGCGAATGAACCCACAGCGGAGGACAAATTGCCGCAGTTGCCGCTCCAGTCCACAAAAGCCTTGTCGATGGAAACCTGCCCAAACAGGTAGTCCACATCGTGATCGGCTTTGCTGCTTTTGCTCAAAATCACGGTTTTGCTGGTGCTGGAAGTTGCACCACCCATGCCGTCAATTTGCTTGCCATAGGGGTCGGGGCTGCCGATTACACGTAACAACAACTTGTCGCGTGCCTCGCCAGGCTTTTGGCATGCCTCTGGCAGGTCTTGCAGCCTGAAAAAAACACCCTTGCTGGTGCCGCCACGCATGTAGGTGGCGGGTACTTTTATTTGCTGGCTGGGTTTAACGCTCATGCTGCCTTTCCTTCCAGAAAGTCTTGTGCAAAACGCTGCAACACGCCGCCAGCTTCGTAAATTGACACTTCCTCAGCCGTGTCCAAACGGCAGGTCACTGGAAACTCGACACGCTCGCCATTCTTGCGGGTCATGACCACAGTCAGGGTTGCGCGCGGGCTGCGTTCGCCCAACACTTCAAACACTTCTGTGCCGTCGATGTTGTAGGTGTGGCGTGTGTCACCAGCCTTGAATTCCAGGGGCAGGGTGCCCATACCAATCAGGTTGGTGCGGTGAATTCGCTCAAAGCCTTCCGCAACAATTGCTTCCACTCCGGCCAGGCGAACGCCTTTGGCGGCCCAGTCGCGTGAAGAGCCCTGCCCGTAGTCCGCGCCTGCAATAATAATCAGCGGCTGGCCACGGTCCATGTAGGTTTCAATGGCTTCCCACATGCGTGTTACCTGGCCCTCTGGTTCAATGCGAGCCAGCGAACCTTTTTTCACCTTGCCATCTGCATCGCGAACCATTTCATTCAGCAAAGTGGGGTTGGCAAAGGTGGCGCGTTGCGCAGTCAAATGATCACCGCGGTGCGTGGCGTAGCTGTTGAAGTCTTCTTCCGGCAGGCCCATTTTGTGCAGGTATTCACCAGCTGCGCTGTTCATCATGATTGCGTTGGACGGGCTCAGGTGATCAGTCGTGATGTTGTCACCGAGCACTGCCAGCGGGCGCATATTTTTCAGCGTGCGTGGTCGTGCGGCCAAAGCACCTTGACCTTCGGTGTCCCAATAGGGTGGGCGACGAATGTAGGTGCTTTGTGGGCGCCAGTCGTACAGTGGGCTTTTCGCTTCTTCAATGGCACCCAAGTCAAACATGGGAATATAAATTTCGCGGAACTGTGAAGGTTTCACGAATTCATTCACGATCGCATCTATTTCTTCATCTGAAGGCCACAGGTCTTTCAGGCGAATTTCTTTGCCGTTCACTACACCCAGCACATCGCGCTCAATATCAAAGCGAATGGTGCCCGCGATGGCGTAAGCCACCACCAGAGGGGGGCTGGCGAGGAACGCCTGCTTGGCGTAAGGGTGGATACGGCCGTCGAAGTTGCGGTTGCCGGAAAGCACAGCGGTGGCGTACAAATCGCGATCAATGATCTCTTGCTGAATCGCGGGGTCCAGCGCACCACTCATGCCGTTGCACGTGGTGCAGGCAAAAGCCACAATGCCAAAGCCCAGCTTTTCCAGTTCAGGCAACAGGCCTGAATCTTTCAAATACAGCTCGGCCACTTTCGAGCCTGGTGCAAACGATGACTTTACCCAGGGCTTTCGCACCAGGCCCAGTTCATTGGCTTTGCGGGCCAACAGCGCCGCAGCCACTACGTTGCGTGGGTTGCTGGTGTTGGTGCAACTGGTAATGGCAGCAATAATCACGGCGCCGTCGGGCATCAAACCTTCAGCTTCTTGAGCGCGCGCGGCGTCCAGGTTGCCTGCAATGCCTTTGGCTGCCAAATCGCTTGTGGCCACTCGGGCATGCGGGTTTGACGGGCCAGCCATGCTGCGTACCACTTTGCTTAAATCAAATGTCAACACACGCTCGTATTCAGCACCTGTCATTTTGCCGGCCCACAAGCCAGTGTGTTTGGCGTAGTGTTCCACCAGCTTCACTTGCTCGTCTTCACGGCCAGTTAACTTCAGGTAGTCGATGGTTTGCTCGTCGATGTAGAACATCGCGGCGGTGGCACCGTATTCCGGGGTCATGTTCGAGATGGTCGCCCGATCACCAATCGTCAGGCTGTTGGCACCTTCACCGAAAAATTCAATGTAGGCACCCACCACGCGTTCCTTGCGCAAAAACGCAGTCAATTCCAGCACGATGTCCGTTGCAGTAATGCCAGGCTGACGCTTGCCAGTCAGCTCCACGCCCACAATATCGGGCAGGCGCATCATGGATGCACGGCCCAGCATCACGGTTTCAGCTTCCAGACCGCCCACGCCAATGGAAATTACGCCAAGTGCGTCTACGTGCGGTGTGTGGCTGTCTGTGCCCACGCAAGTGTCAGGAAAGGCGACACCATCGCGTACCTGCACCACTGGAGACATTTTCTCCAAATTGATTTGGTGCATGATGCCGTTGCCGGCCGGAATTACATCCACATTCTTGAATGCGGTTTTGGTCCAGTTGATGAAGTGAAAACGGTCTTCATTGCGACGTTCTTCAATGTCGCGGTTTTTCTGAAATGCGTCGGGATCAAAACCGCCACATTCCACCGCCAGTGAATGGTCTACGATCAATTGAGTTGGCACCACCGGGTTCACCAGCGACGGGTCTCCGCCTTCGTCTGCGATTGCATTGCGCAGGCCAGCCAAATCCACCAAAGCGGTTTGACCCAGAATGTCGTGGCACACCACGCGCGCTGGGTACCAGGGAAAGTCCAGGTCGCGCTTGCGGTACACCAATTGCTTCAGGCTGTCAGTCAGCGCAGCAGGTTCGCAGCGGCGTACCAATTGCTCGGCCAACACCTTGCTGGTGTAGGGCAGCTTGTCCCAGGCGCCAGGCTCGATTGCATCTACAGCCGATTGGGCGTCGAAGAAATCAAGCTGGGTACCGGGCAGATTTTTACGAAATTGTGTGTTCATAAATTATTTGCGATCCTTGATGGGGACAAATTTCTGATCTTCCGGGCCAGTGTAGTTGGCGCTTGGGCGAATAATCTTGCCGTCGATGCGCTGCTCGATCACGTGGGCGCTCCAGCCGGAAGTGCGGGCAATCACGAACAGGGGGGTGAACATGGCGGTGGGTACACCCATCATGTGGTAGCTCACTGCGCTGAACCAGTCCAGGTTCGGGAACATTTTCTTGATTTCCCACATGGTGCTCTCAAGACGTTCAGCAATGTTGTACATCTTCATGTTGTTCTGTTCTTTGGACAAGTCTTCTGCCACTTTCTTGATCACCACGTTGCGGGGGTCGCTCACCGTGTACACGGGGTGGCCAAAGCCAATCACCACTTCCTTGCGTTCCACACGGGCGCGAATGTCGGCCTCGGCTTCATCGGGGTTGTCATAACGCTTTTGAATTTCGAAGGCCACTTCATTGGCGCCGCCATGCTTGGGGCCACGCAGGGCACCAATACCGCCACAAATGGCGGAATACATGTCAGAACCCGTGCCAGCCACCACGCGGCTGGTGAATGTTGACGCATTGAATTCGTGTTCTGCGTACAGAATCAGCGAGGTGTGCATGGCGCTGACCCAGCTGTCACGGGGCTTTTCACCGTGCAGCAAATGCAGGAAGTGGCCGCCAATCGAATCATCGTCGGTTTCCACTTCAATACGCTTACCGTTGTGGCTGTAGTGATACCAATACAGCAGCATACTGCCCAGGCTGGCCATCAACTTGTCAGCAATGTCGCGTGCGCCGGGGTGGTTGTGGTCGTCTTTTTCAGGTTGCAGGCAACCCAGTACCGAAACACCGGTGCGCATCACATCCATGGGGTGGGCGGAAGGGGGCAGTGCTTCCAGCGCCTGTTTTACGCCAGCCGGAATACCGCGCAGCGCTTTTAGTTTTAGTTTGTAGCCAGCCAGTTCAGCCACTGTGGGTAGCTTGCCGTGCACCAGCAGGTAAGCAATTTCTTCAAACTCGGTGGTGGTTGCCAAGTCCAGAATGTCGTAACCACGGTAAGCCAAGTCGTTGCCTGTGCGGCCTACGGTACACAGGGCGGTGTTGCCAGCGGCTGTACCTGAAAGGGCGACTGATTTTTTGGGTTTGAAGCCAGGGGTTGTTGTTTGTTGCTCAGACATTTCTGTCTCCTGTCAAAATAATGTTTTATAACAATTGTTTATGTTTTTTTATTAAAGTCATTTCTGCTGAAACAAGGCATCCAGCTTCTGCTCAAAATCGTGGTAGCCAATGCTGTCATACAGCTCCATGCGGGTTTGCATGGTGTCCAGTACATTTTTCTGGGTACCGTCGCGGCGAACTGCTTCATACACATTCTGTGCTGCCTTGTTCATGGCACGGAATGCGCTTAGTGGGTACAACACCAGACCCACGCCTGCGCCTTTCAATTCTTCGGTGGTGAACAGGGGCGTTGAGCCAAACTCGGTGATGTTGGCCAACACAGGCACCTTCACCGCATCCACAAATTGCTGATACATGCTCAGTTCGGTCATGGCTTCCGGGAAAATCATGTCAGCACCAGCTTCCACGCAGGCGCAAGCCCGGTCAATGGCCGATTGCAAACCTTCCACGGCCAGCGCGTCGGTACGGGCCATGATTACGAAATCGTCTGAACCGCGTGCGTCAACTGCTGCCTTGATGCGGTCGACCATTTCTGCTTGGGTCACAATCGCCTTGCCGGGGCGGTGGCCGCAGCGCTTGGCACCCACTTGATCTTCAATGTGCATGGCAGCAGCACCGGCTTTCATCATGGCTTTGGTGGTGCGGGCAATGTTGAACGCTGATGAACCGAAGCCTGTGTCAACGTCGACCAGCAAGGGGGTGTCGCACACATCGGTAATGCGACGCACATCGGTCAACACGTCGTCCAGGCCAGAAATACCCAGGTCGGGCAGGCCCAGCGAACCAGCCGCTACACCGCCGCCGCTCAAGTAAATGGCTTTAAATCCAGCGCGCTTGGCCAGCAATGCGTGGTTGGCGTTGATTGCGCCGATTACTTGCAAAGGTTGTTCGTCTTTCACTGCCTGGCGGAAACGGGCGCCTGCGGAATTTTGGGTCATGGTGTTCTCCTTGTTGTATGTTTTTGGTAGTGCAGGGTTCATGCCAGTTACTGATAAAAATTAAATAAACGTTATTATTCAACACTATGAGAAAAATTATTAAAGTTATATATTGAATATTGTTCTGTTCAATTGAAACATTGTTGTTTAAAATAAAACCTATCGATGTTTTAAAAGAACCATTTCTGTTTTAAATGAAACCTAGAATCGTAGTGTTCAGCATCAGTGCACTGGCGGGTACCCTAAGGGAAATTGCCCGTGACTATGCCGGTTCAGCCAATATTGAGCTGGTTCCCAAGGCCTATGAAGATGCCTTGGCTTACGCACGCAACCGCTATTACACCGACACGGCCGATGTCTTCATCGCCGCAGGTTCCAATGGCGCATTCTTGCAAAACCAGCTTGAGGCCCCCTTGGTGATCATCCGCACCGATGGTTTTGATGTGATGCAAGCATTGGCTTCCGCCAGAAAAGCGTCTGCGGCGGTGGGCTTGGTCAGTTACGAGCATTCCTTCGAGGAGCTTGAACAATTTGCACGGGCGTTCGATGTGCCTTTGAACACCCGAACTTATCGCACACCTGAAGACGCGCGCCGCGCGGTACGGGAATTGGCCCAGTTGGGTGTCAAGGTGGTGGTTGGTTCAGGTTTGGTCACTGAAATTGCACAGGAAATGGGGCTGGAAGCCATTTTGATTTACTCCCGCCAAGGCGTTGTCAAGGCCTTTGAGGAAGCCATACGTCTGGCCAGTGCCAAGGCCTCGGGCGGAGTGCGTCGAAACAGCCAGGCCTACACGTATCACAACGAGCAAGATTTGATCGGCAACAGCAAGGCCGTAGAAAAGCTGCGCAACACGATTCGCCTGTGTGGCAGCATCGATTTTTCAGTGCTTATTCAAGGTGAAACTGGCGTGGGCAAAGAACTGGTGGCCCAATCCATTCACACGTCCAGTCCACGTGCAGGTAAACCGTTTGTGGCCATTAATTGCGCATCTTTGACTGAAAGCCTTTTGGAAAGCGAGTTGTTTGGCTATGAAGAGGGTGCGTTTTCAGGGGCCGTAAAAGGAGGGCGAGCCGGCATGTTTGAGAGCGCGCAAGGCGGCACCGTGTTTCTCGACGAAATTGGCGACATGCCTTTGGCTTTTCAAACGCGTTTATTGCGTATTCTCGAAGACAGCACCGTGCGCCGCATTGGGTCTGCTTCACCACGCAAAGTTGATTTTCGACTGCTTGCAGCCAGCAATGTGAACTTGCAGCAAGCGGTAGAAGAAGGGCGTTTTCGCGAAGACCTGTATTTCCGCCTGAATGAAATGTTGATCCATATACCGCCCTTGCGAGAACGCACCGAAGACATTGCCGACTTGGCGGGATACTTTTTGAGAACCACGCCAGTGCGAGTCAGCAAATCCAGATTCGACGAGTTTCTTCATCTGGCCCTGCCTATTCTTCAGTCATTGCCTTGGCCGGGCAATATTCGTCAATTAAAAAATGTGTGCCGCAGGGCGGCAGTCATGATGTTGCAAGAAAGTGATCTGTCGAGCTGGCCTACCTGGTTTCCAGATTTAATGGTTGACTCACAAAATTCAGCCCTGTCACCCGGGCAGTTGAAAGATTTGCCTGGCCCAATAGACTCGATGAATGCATTGGCCTTGGCATACAGCAGGGCGCCCAAGCATGGGCGGGCTGAGATTGTCCGTGAGGCACTCAAGGTGGTTGGTGGCGAAGTCAATAAAGTGGCTGAAGGTCTGGGAATTAGCAGATCAACTGTTTGGCGCTTGGGTAAAAGCGTTTAGTACCATGTCATATTCACCACCCATCCTGACCGAATCCGATGTTGAATTCACAGCCATTCGTGCCCAAGGTGCGGGTGGCCAAAACGTCAACAAAGTGTCCAGTGCCATTCATTTGCGTTTTGACATTCGTTCATCGTCTTTGCCTGAATTCATCAAAGAAAAATTGCTTGCTCTGCAGGACCAGCGTTTGACCAAAGAAGGCGTTATTGTCATCAAAGCGCAAACCACACGTAGCCAGGAGCAAAATCGCGTAGACGCCCTTGCGCGCTTGAACGAATTGATTGCCGAGGTGGCCAAGCCCGTCAAGGTCCGCCGTGAGACCCGCCCAACTTTGGGCTCAAAACGTCGCAGGCTGGAGGGTAAAAGTATTCGAGGGCAGGTGAAAGCGCTGCGTGGGAAAGTTCAGGATTGATTTTTAGTTGCAACAGAACGCAACCCTTGGTGCACGACACAAGGTCATAAACGTTTATGCTTTTCAGGTATCGGAAGCACGGGTGTTTTTACTTTAGTTACAACTACTTTTCAGGAGAACCAATGGATCTTGTTCGAATACTGATCGCCATCTTGTTGCCTCCACTGGGCGTGTTTCTTCAAGAAGGTTTTGGCAAACATTTCTGGATCAACATCATTCTGACCTTGCTCGGCTACATTCCGGGTATTGTTCACGCCGTGTACATCATTGCTAAAAAGTAGCGCGATCAGGATCACTCCGCCACGGGGTGATCCGTTATACATATTATTTTGTATGCCTTTCTTGTTTGCAGTCCGTTAATACTCACACACCAATAACTACCCAGGAAAACAAGATGCAAGCCACGAAATTGATCGGAATTCTGTTGATTGTTGCCGGCACTTTAGGATTGGTCTACGGCGGCTTTAGTTACACCGAAGAATCAACCGCCGCAAAAATTGGTTCGCTCGAAATTACAGTGGACCAGGAAAAAGAAGTGAATGTCCCCATGTGGGCTGGCGTGGGTGCAATTGTCGCAGGCGCCTTCTTGCTGTTGGTAGGCGGTCGCCGCCGATAAATCAATAAAACCGCATCAAGCGAAAGACCACGCCACAATGCGCGTGGTCTTGTTGCCTTGTTCCATTTCAACCTCAAGAATGTCTCGTGCGCCAGCATTGCGCATGTGCCACTTTGCCTGTCCCACATTTTCAGCTTTCGACACCAGCGTGGTGAACCACCGGCATTGTTTGCCGAACTGCGCACTTTCATTGATCATGGTTTGCAGAAAACCAATTTCCCCGCCTTCGCACCACAACTCATTTTTCTGCCCGCCAAAGTTCAAGCCTGCAGGCGCTTTTGAGCCGGGTTTTTCTCCACGATTAAAAGCCAGGCTGTTGACCTTGCGCTGATTGCTTTTCACGGCCTCTTTTTGTGAAGAATGAAACGGCGGATTACACACGCTGAGGTCAAATTTCTCCCCAGGTTTGATCACACCTTCAAATATTTTTCGCTTGTCGCGCTGCAATCGCAAATCGATCAAGTGCTTCAAATCGTCGTTGTTGTCCAGTATAGCGGCAAGATTCTTCAACCCAACAGGGTCAATTTCGCTGCCACTGCAGTGCCAGCCATTCACCTTTGCCGCCAGCAGGGAATAAATTCCATTCGCGCCTGTGCCAATGTCCAGCATCTTCACTTGTCTGGAATCGCTGGCCTTGATCCCACTGCTTGCGAGCAAATCTGCTGCGTAATGAATGTAATCCACTCGGCCAGGAATGGGTGGGCAAAGGTAGCCCTCAGGCACGGTCCACCCTGCAATACCGTAGTGATGTTTCAACAGTGCACAATTGAGCGCCTTCACCGCAGCGGGCGAGGCAAAATCGATGGAGTCCCGCCCATGGTTATTGGGTTTTACATATTTTTTCAGGCCAGGGTAAGTCAGCACCAAAGCGTCGAAATCGTATCCGTTTTTGTGGGCATTGTTGGGGTGAAGTGTTTTGGTCAATTTTTTTCTCGCTGGGCCTTGCTGCGCGCTGCCAAATCGTAGCAACCGGTTTTATTGGTATTCTCGGCAGAGTCCGGGGTCCCGGTATCCAAAAAAGGAATCAACGCCGCAAACGGGTTCAGTAACGATAGCAGCACTGCACCTGCTACCTTACCCGCCAGCGGGCCTTTTTCAAGAGACACATCGGGCGAGCCCATGGTGCCAGTAATCAGCAAAGGTGTGCGCAAGCTGACAGGGCTGAAATCTTTCGGTGTCACAACAACCCTCAAATTCAGGGCTTCTGTCTTCATTGAAATGCTGCCATTCACCCACATTGCAGAGTCTTGTGTATCAATCACAAACACCTTGGGTTGCAGTACACCATTGTTCGCATCCAGGTCGGCAAACGCACAGGTCATTTGCAGCACGTTGTCCCCCCGAAACCACACCCCGAGTGCCTCGGCTGCATCGAGGCCAGCGGCTTCAACGATCAGGTGCGACATGGTGCCATCGCGCACCTGTGTTCTCACATTGCCAGCCAAGCTTCCCAGTATTTCTGCAGTCGAGCGGCCTTGCCCCTTCAGTTTGGCGGCACCGTTCATGGTGCCAGTGACATAAGGAGGCTCATTGCCTGCCCTAGGTATGTTCAGCCATTGCTCAAGCTGCACATTGGCCCAATTCAGGTCCACATTCCAAATAGCGATATCTTCTCGCCCATCCAATTGCACCGAGCCAGCAAGTTCGCCCTTTGCTGTTTTTGCCTGAATGTCTGAAATGGTCAAAACACCCTCAGCGACAGCCAAATGTGCCCGCAAGGGTCGAAGTGGCTTCAATATCTCGCTGCCCAAATCCAGATTGTCGATGTCAATTTTTACATCGGCATCCATCGCTCTCAGGGAGGGCAGGTCAAAGGGTTTGTCCGGCAACACTCTGCCTTGGCTTGTGGCCGCCGCAACTTGTTTTTCAGCCGGTGCGCCCACGGTAGGGCCCAGGTCAGCCAGTACCAGCGACGCTCCTTTGAGTTCTCCAGTCAGAAGGGGTTGTGTTTTCCCACCTTCATAAACAAAGCGCCCGTTCAAACGACTGCTGCCGATTGTTGCGTTGTCAATATTGACTTGCCAGTTGCTTGCATCACGCACCAAATTACCTTCCGTACGAAAGGCTGGCGTGTTTGGCAACGTGACTCCTAGCGCCTGGCCTGCCGCGGCCAGGGATGATCCACTTACTGCAAACTGTCCAGACAGTTGCTGCATACCCAGCGCATCGGCGGCGTTCCCCTTAAAGTCCAATCGGGCTCGCCCCAAAGATACGTTCAACTCCACCGGAATTGGCTTGCCTTGCTTGGCCACCCAAGGCAGCACACCGGTTGATTTCAGTTGTATATCAAGCTTTTTACCTTGATACGAACCCAGTGCCATCACAGTTAGCGCATCGGCTCCAATCTCTCCTTCCTGCAGGCTCAGTGTTGCATCCAGATCAAGATCAAGGGGCTCATCCCGATAGGTGATTTGGCCTTTCTGAATGGCCAACAAACCAAACTCCGGGGCAGGGGCAGGCCCTGTGTCTGGTTCGTTTTTGGCAAATTGCCACGATGCGCGCCCGTCTTTCAGGCGTTCGAAATTGCCGTTCAGCAAAGTGGCTGTTAGCGACTTGATTCTCAAGGTAGATTCCGGCGCGTTGGCCCACTTGATCAGGTCGCTGTAGCGCAGTGCGAGAGACACATTTTCTGCTCGAACCATGAAAGGTGACTGGCTCCACGCGGGTGAGGCCACTTCAAAATGATTCAAGTTCAATCGAATGCCGCCAATCAACCGGAGTTTAAACTGTCTTGTAGCCTCGTCTTGTTTTGTCAACTGAATGTTTCGTTCCAGTGCCTTGCTCAGCCATTGTTCGGCTGGTTTGGCCAAAAATGGCCATCCCATTAATTCAAGTATGCCCACGGCCAACACAATCAAGGCCAGTAGTGTCGAAGCCAGCAACCGAAAAGGCTTTTGCTGATAGAGCATTTGGGTAATCGGCGTTCTTTTCAAGTGTTGTCCTGATTCTGTGGTGCAAGAATTGAGTGCTTGTTTTCGCACTTCTTGCTGTGGTTAACGCATACTAGCGAGAAGCAGTCAACTTAAGTGGGTTGTACTCGTTATACGGAATATCAAGATTCGATCAATTTCTTTTATTCAGGAAGTATGAAACATGAAAACATTGTTTTCCATGATGGCATTGATGCTCGCTTTGAGCAGTTGTGCAGTGTACACCCCAGCAGGTTCCGTGGTGGTTGATCCAGGTGGCCATGGTGGCGGCGGTCATTGCCCTCCTGGCCAAGCCAAAAAAGGCAACTGCTAAGCAGGCTGGCTCAAATGAGTGCGTATGTAGTTGGCCAAATCAATATCATCGATTCACTCAAGTGGCAGCAGTACCGGGACCAGGTGCCCGGTACTCTTGTTGCCTGGAATGCTGAACTGGTTTTTCGTGGAGTGAAAGCATCTAACTTGGCGCTTCAAAATCCCTACACCGATATTGTCGTGATACGTTTCCCAACGCTTGGTGCGGCCCATGGCTGGTTTCAGTCAGAAGCCTATCAGGCGCTCATCCCGCTGCGCGAGGCAGCCGCACAGGTGCTACTGACTTCTTACGAGGCTTGAATCATTTGCTGGATCCGCTTGCTCGAGAAATTCTGAAGTTCTGGTTCGAAGACATCGAACCGAAGTCATGGTGGGCCGCCGACCCGATATTCGACGAACGAATTCGCCGAAGTTATGGCGAACAACTGTTGAGGGCAGCACAGGGCGAGTGTTATTCCTGGCGTACTTCAGCCAAAGGCCGTCTTGCCGAAATCATCGTTCTGGATCAGTTTTCTCGCAATGTTTACCGCAACACTCCATTGGCTTTTGCACAAGACGCAATGGCTTTGGTTTTGGCACAAGAGGCAGTGGCCAAGGGCGTGTTAAATGATTTAACTCCCGATGAAAGGGCATTCTTGCTTTTGCCTTACATGCACAGCGAGTCTAGAGTCATTCACGTTCAAGCCGAGCATTTGTATCGGGAATGGGCCCCCGAGAACAACTACAACTTCGAGCTTCGACACAAGGAAATTATCGACAGGTTTGGGCGTTACCCGCACCGAAACAAAATTCTGAATCGTGACTCTACCCGCGAAGAACTGGAATTTCTGAAGCAGCCTGGGTCGAGTTTCTAGCCGCCGCGGTTTGATCTCGCATTCAGCACTTCAAAAAAGTACCTGTAGCTCGCCCGGTCGTGCAGCTCTCCCTTGACCTGAATTGGCCCCCATTCAGCTTTCTGCGCCTCGGTCAATACCAGCACCGCTTCATCCACCTCGGAATCGGTGGGCAGCATGGCCGATACAATGTGAACAATCTGATCCGGATGAATGCTCCACATGCGTGTGAAGCCGAAATCGCGTTTTGCACGAGTCGCGTCCTCGGCCGCCATTTCTGGCTGACGAATATTGCGGGTCACGTTGTGCGAGGGCACTTTGCCAAATCGATGGCAGGCTGCTGAAATTTCAAGTTTTGCCCTGCGCACCAGCGGGTTTTCGAATTGACCCGGCGAATTCAAAGCGGTTTTGGGAATTGCACTTCGGTGGCTCGAAATGAAATCCATTATTCCGAACGAAAGTGATTCAACTTCTTCAAGGCCTGCAATTTGGTGCACAGCCGCCAGGGCTCCGTGGGTTTCAATCAACACGTGCAAGGGTGGAGGCTCAACACCTGCCTTGGCACATTGTTCACGAATACGGCCAATCGCCAGTTTCACATCGTCAAAGTTTTCAGGCTTTGGCAGCATCAAATATGCGGGCAAGGGCACGCCTTCGCCCAACACAATCGGCAATTCCTGTTCAAACGCGGGGTCTTGAACCGGGTGCAGTCGAACGCCTGGTCTGCGGGTTTCGCCGCCGTATCGTGCCGAAAAATCAACCAGGCTTTGTGCTGCCCATGTTGCAATTTCGGTCACCTGGCCCACCACTGCGCCGTCTTCCAAATCCAGGGTAATGTCGAAGCAGGCTCCAATTTCGGCGCGAATCTGCAAGGCTTTCTCAAAGTACTTGGGGCGGCCTGTGTAGTGGTCACACACCGGCAGGTTCACCTGTGCGTGGTCTTCGCTGTACAAAAGGGTGGAAATGTTTGCCAAATCCAGGTTGTGCTTCTTCACGCGGTAGTCCTTCGCAGTGTTCTTTCAAATGCAAATAAAAAAGCCAGCATCTCTGCTGGCCCTTTTTATCACGAAATGCTCGTAAATTACTTGCCCAGCAAGTGCTTCACGCCTTCGCGTTCTTCCATCAGTTCGTTCAGGGTAATGTTGATGCGCTCTTGGCTGAATGCATCAATTTCCAGGCCCTTCACGATTTCAAACTTACCGTTGGCACAGGTCACAGGGAAGCCAAACTGGGTTTTTTCAGGAATGCCGTAAGAACCGTCAGAAGGAATACCCATGGTTACCCACTTGCCGTTGGTGCCCAGAACCCAGTCACGAACGTGGTCGATCGCAGCATTGGCAGCAGAGGCCGCAGAGGACAGGCCGCGTGCTTCGATAATGGCCGCACCACGCTTGCCTACTGTTGGCAAGAAAGTGTTGGCGTTCCATTCCTGATCGTTGATCATGTCCTTCACAGACGCGCCGTCGATGGTCGCAAAGCGATAGTCAGCGTACATGGTGGGTGAGTGGTTGCCCCAAACTGCCAGCTTCTCGATTGAAGCAACCGGCTTGCCGGTTTTGGCGGCTACTTGGCTCAACGCACGGTTGTGGTCCAGGCGCAGCATGGAGGTGAAGCAGTTCGGGTCCAGATCGGGGGCAGACTGTTGTGCAATGTAGGCGTTGGTGTTCGCTGGGTTGCCCACAACCAGTACTTTCACGCTACGCTTGGCGTTGTCGTTCAGTGCTTTGCCCTGAACTGTGAAAATTGCGCCGTTGGCTTCGAGCAGGTCTTTGCGTTCCATGCCTTTGCTGCGTGGGCGTGCGCCAACCAGCAGTGCTACGTCTACGTCTTTGAAAGCGGTTGCGGGGTCATCTGTAATCACCACGCCTTGCAGCAACGGGAATGCACAGTCTTCCAGTTCCATGACCACACCCTTCACTGCGGGCAGGGCGGGGGTAATGTCCAGCAACTGCAAAATTACGGGCTGGTCTTTGCCCAGCATGTCGCCATTGGCGATACGGAACAACAAGCTGTAGCCAATTTGGCCGGCAGCGCCTGTAACGGCAACTCGCATTGCGGGTTTGGTCATGTCAAACACTCCAAAGGATTAAAAATCGAAGGCCATAGTTTAGCGCCAAACGCTGACACCTTGTTGACTAACTTGGTGGTTTAGAGGGGATTAACTTCTAAAAGTCCTCTATAAGATATAAGATACACAATAATCCGAAAAATCAGCACCGAGACACAATTTGCAACCCGTTAACCCAACGTTCAGTCCGCTTTATCAGCAAATTAAAGGTTTGCTGCTCAAAAGCCTTCAAGACGGCGAATGGAAGCCGGGTGAGCTTATTCCGTCCGAAACCGAGCTGGCCACCCGCTATGGCGTAAGCCAGGGCACCGTGCGCAAGGCCATCGACGAATTGGCCGCAGAAAACCTGGTCGATCGCAAGCAGGGGCGGGGTACTTTTGTTGCCACGCACAACGAGGCCAAATCAGAGTATCGGTTTTTGCGCCTTGCCGCAGACGAAGAGCCTGGCGTCAAGCCCAAATCCACCTATCTGTCGGTTGAGCGGGTTCGCGCCAGTTCCCAGATCGCCAAGTTGCTCGACATTAAACCCAGCGACTCCGTGTTTGTGGTCAAGCGCGTCATGCGCTTTGACGGCGTACCGCGTATTTTTGATGAAATCTGGTTGCCTGCCTCCCAGTACAAGGGGCTCACGCTTGAGCGCCTTCAGCAGTGGAATTCCACACTGTATGGTTTCCTTGAAAGCAGCTTCAATGTGCGCATGTTGCGGGCCAACGAGCACATCAAGGCGGTTAGCGCACAGCAGGAGCATGCAGACATTCTGCAGGTCGGGGTAGGCACCCCCTTGCTGCTGGTCGAGCGGCTTTCAATGACGTATGCTGACAAACCAGTGGAGCTACGTCGTGGTTGGTACTTGACCGACAAATTCTCATACAGGAATGAATTGTATTGAATTGATACAAGTCTTTTGCGGGCAAAAGAATGCATTTGAACCACTTAGCACACAAAATCAAAAATATCTCGCTTTTAGCCCAAGCTGATTTGGTTCAAAATATATCGTTGTCCGATATTGGTTTTTTTTAAAGGATTCAAGCCGAAAGGCTTAGGGTTTTGGCCCGTTTTCCAATCACTTTTATAAGAACACGAGCATGTCAAACACTGTTGCGAAGAAACGTCCGGTTTACCGGAATATTCATGTCACACAAATTCTGAAATACAGGCTCCCCTTGGCCGGCAAGTTGTCCATTTTGCACCGCGTCAGTGGCGCCGTGCTGTTCCTGGCGCTTCCGGTCATTCTCCTGCCGCTTTTCGACAAAAGCATTACTTCCGAACTCACTTTCCTTGAAATGCAATCGCTGGTCAGCAGTCCGCTGGTCAAAATTGTATTGTTGGGTCTGATCTGGTCTTACTTGCATCACTTCGCAGCCGGCATTCGCTACTTGGTGCTCGACATGCACGTGGGTACCGAGAAGTATGCAGCCAGCAAAAGTGCCGGTATCGTGTTTGCTGTCAGTTTGAGCCTGACCGCCTTGTTCGGCCTGAAACTGTTTGGAGTGTTTTAATCATGGGTAACAACATTGGTTCCAAGCGCCTGGTCGTTGGCGCACATTACGGCCTGAAAGAATGGGTGGCGCAACGCATCACCGCTGTCATTATGTCGGTGTACACAATCGGTCTTTTCCTGGCCGTGCTGTTCACCCCAGATCTCGATTATGCAAAATGGGTCGGTTTCTTCAACTTCACCGTGTTGTCTTTCCCATTGGGCAAAATCCTCGCATTGCTGGCTATTTTGTCACTGTGCTATCACGCCTACATTGGTATTCGCGACATCTGGATGGACTACGTTAAGCCCACTGGTATTCGTCTTGGTTTGCAAGTTTTTACAGCGTTGTGGTTGCTTGGTGCGGCCGGCTACGCTGCTGACATTCTCTGGAGGGTCTAAAAGTGACTGCAGTTAAAACTTCCCTTCCTCGTCGCAAATTCGACGCGGTGATCGTAGGTGCGGGTGGCGCAGGTATGCGCTGTTCGCTCCAGTTGGCAGAGGCTGGTCTGAATGTAGCCGTACTGTCCAAAGTGTTTCCAACACGCTCACATACAGTGGCCGCGCAGGGCGGTATTGGCGCATCGCTGGGCAACATGTCCGACGACAGCTGGTACTGGCACATGTTTGACACGGTAAAGGGTTCTGATTACCTGGGCGACCAGGATGCAATCGAATTCATGTGCCGTGAAGCGCCCAAAGTTGTTTACGAACTTGAACACTTCGGCATGCCTTTTGACCGCAACCCCGACGGCACCATTTATCAACGCCCGTTCGGTGGCCACACAGCCAACTTCGGTGAAAAGCCTGTCCAGCGCGCTTGCGCGGCAGCCGACCGCACAGGTCATGCCCTGTTGCACACCCTGTACCAGCGCAACGTGCGTGCTCGCACGCAGTTCTTCGTGGAATGGATGGCGCTAGACATTATTCGTGATGCCGATGGCGACGTGGTTGGTGTAACTGCCCTGGAAATGGAAACCGGCGAAATGATGGTGCTGGAAGCCAAAACCACGGTGTTCGCCACCGGTGGTGCGGGCCGTATTTGGGACGCCTCCACCAACGCCTTCATTAACACCGGCGATGGCATGGGTATGGCAGCCCGCGCAGGCATTCCGCTTGAAGACATGGAATTCTGGCAGTTCCACCCCACGGGCGTGGCCGGTGCTGGTGTATTGGTCACTGAAGGTGTTCGCGGTGAAGGCGGCATTCTGCTGAACAGCGAAGGCGAGCGTTTCATGGAACGCTATGCACCAACCTTGAAAGACCTGGCTCCACGCGACTTCGTGTCACGTTCCATGGATCAGGAGATCAAGGAAGGTCGCGGTTGCGGCCCCAACAAAGACTACGTGTTGTTGAAGCTTGACCACTTGGGCGCTGACACCATCATGAAGCGTTTGCCCTCGATTCGTGAAATCGCGATCAAGTTCGCCAACGTAGATCCGATCAAAGAACCGATTCCTGTGGTTCCAACCATTCACTACCAAATGGGCGGAATTCCGACCAACGTATATGGCCAGGTTGTAGCGCCCAAAGTACCGGGCGGTGCCAGTGAAATCGTCAATGGCATGTACGCCATTGGTGAATGCGCTTGCGTGTCTGTGCATGGCGCGAACCGCTTGGGCACCAACTCCTTGCTCGACTTGATCGTGTTCGGTCGTGCAGCCGGTAATCACATTGTGAACAGCAATTTGAAGGCCCGTAGCCACAAGGAACTGCCTGCCGATGGCACAGACCTCACTTTGGCTCGTGTTGACAAACTGATGACATCCACCAGCGGCGAAAACACCCGTGTTGTGGCCGATGCTATCCGCAAGGGTATGCAGTACCACTGTGGCGTGTTCCGCACCACGGAATTGATGGAAGCTGGCGTGACCAAGATCAATGATCTGGCCAAGCAAGCCGAGCACATTCACCTGAAAGACAAGTCCAAAGTGTTCAACACCGCTTTGGTGGAAGCCCTGGAGCTGGCCAACCTGCAGGAAACTGCAAAGGCCACCATGGTGTCTGCGGCAGCGCGTGAAGAAAGCCGTGGCGCGCACGCGCACCGCGACTTCCCTGAGCGTGATGATGACAAGTGGATGCGTCACAGTCTGTGGTATTCCGAGGGCAACCGCCTCGACTACAAGCCAGTGAACCTGAAGCCACTGACAGTTGAAACCTTCCAGCCTAAAAAGCGGACGTTCTAATCAAGGTTAAGAGGTACAGAAAATGAGCGAAAAGAGAATCGTACGTTTTGAAATTTATCGCTACGACCCGGACACAGGCGAAGCGCCAAAAATGCAAAAGCTGGAAGTTGAGCTGGAGCCAACCGACAAAATGTTGCTTGACGCGCTGATGCGCATCAAGAGCGACGTGGACGAGTCAATCGCCTACCGTCGTTCATGTCGTGAAGGCGTGTGTGGTTCTGACGCCATGAACATCAACGGCAAAAACGGTTTGGCTTGTATTACCAACCTGCGCGACCTGAAGCAGCCTATCGTATTGAAGCCCTTGCCCGGTCTGCCAGTGGTACGCGATTTGATCGTGGACATGACTCAGTTTTTCAAGCAGTACCACTCTATCAAGCCTTACTTGGTGAATGAAACGCCTCCCCCAGAAAAGGAGCGTTTGCAGTCGCCCGAAGAGCGCGAGGAGCTGGACGGTCTGTACGAATGTATTCTGTGCGCATGCTGCTCAACCAGCTGTCCGTCATTCTGGTGGAACCCCGACAAGTTTGTGGGCCCAGCCGGCCTGTTGCAAGCCTACCGTTTCATTGCAGACAGCCGTGACCAGTCGACCGGTGAACGTCTGGACAATCTGGAAGATCCATACCGTTTGTTCCGCTGCCACACCATCATGAATTGTGTGGACGTGTGTCCGAAAGGCTTGAATCCTACCAAGGCCATTGGCAAGATCAAGGAATTGATGGTGCGTCGCGCCGTCTAGAACCCTTGTTCGGATTTTTTTATTCAAATCGGGGTTGTGCACTGCAAAACCCCGTTTTTTTTGTTGTAGTTTATGTCTAATCAGAGTCATCAGGCGGATCCAACTCAACGTGCCCGTTTACGCTGGCGCGCCAGACGAGGCCTATTGGAAAACGACCTGATTATCGAACGATTTTTCGACAAGCATGAAATGGAATTGACCAACGATGACGTGCAGGCATTGACTGTGCTGTTTGAAGAGGTTGACAACGTCCTGCTTGACCTATTCCTTGGCCGAAAAGAGCCGGAAGGGGATCTGGATACACCTGATGTGCGCAAGGTAATCCAGATGATGCGAGAACTTTAATTTCAATCCCATTAGAAGGAAATCCGATGAGCACAGAACACAAGGCCACGCTGTCGTTTACTGACGGCACCCCTTCGGTAGAATTTCCCATTCACAAAGGTACCATTGGTCCCGATGTGATCGACATCCGAAAGCTGTACGGATCCACCGGTAAATTCACCTACGATCCAGGCTTTTTGTCCACAGCCTCTTGCAATTCATCCATTACTTACATCGACGGTGACAAGGGCGAGCTGTTGTACCGCGGCTACCCCATTGAGCAATTGGCTCAAAACTGCGACTTCATGGACGTGTGCTACCTGCTGCTTAACGGCGAACTGCCCAACGTATCTGAAAAGCAGACTTTTGACGACCTGGTGACCAAACACACCATGGTGAACGAGCAGATGAATTTCTTTCTGCGTGGTTTCCGTCGTGACGCACACCCTATGGCTGTGATGACCGGTTTGGTGGGCGGCATGTCTGCTTTCTACCCAGATTCCATGAATTTGCTGGACAAAAACCAGCGCGATATTTCTGCGATCCGCTTGATTGCCAAAATGCCAACCCTGGTGGCCATGGCCTACAAATACGGCATTGGCGCACCAAACATTTACCCAAAGAATGAACTGAGCTACACGGCCAACTTCATGCGCATGATGTTCGGCAATCCTTGTGAAGAGTACCAAGTCAACGATGTGCTGGTACGCGCCATGGATCGTATCTTTATTTTGCATGCCGATCACGAGCAGAATGCATCTACCTCTACCGTACGCTTGTGCGCCTCTTCAGGCACCAACCCGTTTGCAGCAATTGCGGCAGGTGTGGCCTGTCTATGGGGCCCGTCGCATGGTGGTGCGAACGAAGCCTGCTTGAACATGTTGACTGAAATTCAGGCCAACGGCGGCGTCGAGAAAATTGGCGATTTCATTGCCAAGGTAAAAGACAAGGATTCAGGCGTTCGCTTGATGGGCTTTGGTCACCGTGTTTATAAAAACTACGATCCACGCGCCAAGCTGATGCGTGAAACTTGCCACGAAGTATTGAATGAGCTGGGCTTGCATGATGACCCATTGTTCAAGATCGCCATGGCCCTGGAAAAAATCGCTCTGGAAGACGAGTACTTTGTAAAGCGCAAGCTTTACCCGAACGTGGACTTCTATTCCGGCATCGTTCAAAAGGCGATCGGTATCCCTGTGCCTTTGTTTACAGCTATCTTCGCGCTGGCCCGTACCGTGGGCTGGATCGCCCAGTTGAACGAAATGATCGCAGACCCCGAGTACAAGATCGGTCGTCCTCGTCAGTTGTTCAATGGTGCAGCGCACCGCAACGTGAAGCCAATCGACCAGCGTTGATTGGTAGCTCAGTTGAAATGAAAAAAGCCACCTGCGGGTGGCTTTTTTCATTTTCACCACATTTTTCACATTCATCCTCGTTAGGGCTTTAGTGCCCTTTCTCTAATCTGCTATCCTTTGGACTTAACTCTTAAAGCAGTCCTTTTTGGCTGCTTTTTGCTATCTGGTTAGGGGCAGGGGCTCCACAAACCAGACGGGGAGTGCGGTTTAACCCACGTGTGTAGGGATTCGGTCCGATGGCAATAGCCAAGGTCGAGTCCGAACCCCACATCTTTGAAACGAGAAACTCGGAAAAAGGTGAAGCGCAAATGATGCGATCATTTCAACAAAACTCGTATTTGTTCGGGGGCAATGCGCCCTATGTCGAAGAAATGTACGAGGCCTACCTGGACAACCCAGGATCCGTGCCAGACAAATGGCGCGCCTACTTTGACCAAATGCAAATGGTGCCTTCCGCTCACGGCGACGTGAACGAGAAAGACGTGGCCCATGCGCCTGTGGTTCAATCTTTTGCCCAACGTGCCAAAAAAGGCTTCTTGCAGCCGCAGATCCAGTCTGCCGACCTGGAAGTCGCCAAAAAACAGGTGCATGTGCAGTCCATCGTGGCAGCATACCGCTTCCTGGGTTCACGTTTTGCAGATCTTGATCCGCTCAAACGTCAGGAGCGCCCGAACATTCCAGAGCTGGATCCTGCCTTCTACGGTCTGACCGAGGCGGACATGGACATCATGTTCTCGGCAACCAATACTTATTTTGGTCAAGATCAAATGACCCTTCGCGACATCGTGAAGGCTTTGCGCGACACCTATTGCCGTTCGATCGGTATTGAATACATGCACATCAGCGACCCCGCTCAAAAGCGCTGGTTGCAAGAACGTATGGAAACCAGCCTGGGTACTGCCCAACTGTCGGCTGAAGAAAAATTACACATTCTTGAGCGCCTTACCGCAGCTGAAGGTCTTGAGCGCTATTTGCACACCCGCTATGTGGGTCAAAAGCGTTTCTCGCTGGAGGGTGGTGAGTCCTTTATCGCCTCGCTTGATCACGTGATTCAACGTGGCGGTGCCAACGGTGTTCAGGAAACCATTATTGGCATGGCCCACCGCGGTCGTCTGAACGTTCTGGTTAACATTCTGGGCAAAAGCCCAAGTCAGTTGTTTGAAGAGTTTGAAGGCAAACACGCCGATGACTTGCCGGCCGGTGACGTGAAGTATCACCAGGGCTTTTCATCCGATGTCACCACCCCGGGTGGCCCCATGCACCTGTCCCTGGCCTTCAACCCCTCGCACCTTGAGATCGTGAACCCGGTGGTAGAAGGTTCCGTGAAAGCGCGCCAGGAACGCCGTGGCGACAAGGAAGGTAAGCAGGTATTGCCAGTGTTGGTACACGGCGATGCGGCGTTTGCGGGTCAAGGTGTGGTCATGGAAACGCTGAATCTGGTGCACACTCGTGGCTATGGCACGGGTGGCACGGTTCACATCGTGATCAACAACCAAATCGGTTTCACCACCTCCGATCCTCGAGACAGTCGTTCCACGTTGTACTGTTCAGATGTGGTCAAAATGATTGAGGCGCCGGTATTCCACGTGAATGGTGACGATCCTGAAGCAGTCATTTTTGTGACCCAGTTGGCGCTTGATTTCCGCATGGAATTCCAGCAAGACGTGGTCATCGACATTGTCTGTTTCCGTAAACTGGGCCACAACGAGCAAGACACTCCCGCCGTTACTCAGCCATTGATGTACAAGAAAATTGGTCAGCATCCTGGTACACGAGCTCTGTATGCTGAACGTCTGGTCATGCAAGGTTTGTTGAAAGAAGACGGTCCCGAAAAACTGGTGGCTGATTTCCGGGCAGCGATGGACGAGGGCAAGCACAACCGCGCAGACCCAGTACTGACCAACTACAAGAGCAAGTTTGCGGTGGATTGGTCTCCTTACTTGAATAAAAAGTGGACCGACGCAGCGGATACTTCCGTGCCTATCTCTGAGATCAAGCGTTTGTCAGAGCGCATCACCACCGTGCCCGAAAACTTCAAGGTTCACCCCTTGGTACAAAAGGTAATTGCTGATCGTGCTGCCATGGGTCAGGGTGAAACCCTGCTCGACTGGGGCATGGGTGAACACCTGGCGTATGCCTCGCTTGTATCTTCAGGCTATGCTGTTCGCATGACCGGTCAGGATTGCGGACGAGGTACCTTTACTCACCGCCACGCTGTTTTGCATCATCAGGGCCGTGAAAAATGGAATGAGGGCACTTATGTTCCCCTGGAGAATATCTCTGAGGGACAGGCACCATTTACTGTGATCGATTCGGTTTTGTCGGAAGAGGCAGTTCTGGGTTTTGAATATGGTTATTCCACTGCGGAACCAAATACATTGGTCATCTGGGAAGCCCAGTTTGGCGATTTTGCCAACGGTGCCCAAGTGGTGATCGACCAGTTCATTTCTTCCGGTGAAGTGAAGTGGGGGCGGGCTTCTGGCCTGGTCATGATGCTGCCTCACGGCTACGAAGGTCAGGGTCCAGAGCATTCCTCCGCGCGCATTGAGCGTTATTTGCAACTTTGCGCCGAAAACAACATGCAGGTATGCCAGCCCACCACGCCGGCTCAAATTTTCCACCTGTTGCGTCGTCAAATGATCCGTTTGTTCCGCAAGCCTTTGATCATCATGACGCCGAAGTCTTTGTTGCGTCACAAGGAAGCCACGTCTTCTCTGCAAGACTTGTCCAAAGGCCACTTCCAGACCGTGATTGGTGATCAGGGTGACCTGGATGCCAGCAAGGTCAAACGCGTGGTTCTCTGTTCTGGTCGCGTCTATTACGACCTGATCGCGGCTCGTCGCGAACGCAACATCAAAGACGTTGCGATTGCACGAATCGAGCAGCTTTATCCATTCCCGCACAAGTCGCTCAGCGCTGAATTGCGCAAGTACCCGAATGTGACTGATGTGGTTTGGTGTCAGGATGAACCGCAAAACCAGGGCCCCTGGTTCCAGATCCAGCACAACGTGCTGGAAAATCTGTCCGAGGGTCAGCGTCTGGGTTATGCGGGGCGTCCGGCTTCAGCTTCTCCGGCCGTGGGCTATTACGCCAAGCACAACGAACAGCAAAAATCGCTGATCGATGCGGCATTTGGCAAGCTCAAGGGTTTCGTGGTTACGAAATAAATACAGGACGCGGGCTGGCCATGGTGGTCGCCCGCACTTGAACAAAGAATTCAAAAGGAAAATATTCCATGGCAATCGTAGAAGTGGTCGTACCACAACTGTCCGAATCTGTCGCCGAAGCAACGCTGTTGAATTGGTACAAAAAACCCGGTGACGCTGTAAAGCGTGATGAAAACCTGATCGATGTAGAGACTGACAAAGTGGTGCTTGAAGTGCCCGCACCGTCGGCTGGCGTGATCGTGGAAATTTTGTGTGAAGACGGGGCAACCGTTGTCGCTGGTCAGGTCTTGGCAAAAATTGACACCGAAGCAAGTGCTTCCGCTAGTGCACCTGCCGCGCCATCTGCTCCAGCTGCATCTGCGCCAACCCCAGCCCCTGCAGCATCAGCTTCAACCCCTTCAGCCAGTGTAGATGGCTCAGTCGCTATGCCGGCAGCAGCCAAAATGATGGCTGAAAACAACCTAAGCCCTGCTCAGGTCGCAGGCTCTGGAAAAGATGGCCGCATCACCAAAGGTGATGTAATTGGTACCTTGAATGCACCGGCTGCAGCGCCTGCTCCCGCAGCAAAGCCAGCAGCAGCCCCCGCTGCCGCCAAGCCGGTCAGCTTGCTGCCTGAGGTGAAGGCTCCTCTGGATCCGTCCACGCTGATTGAAGGTCGCCCAGAGCAGCGCGTTCCCATGAGCCGTTTGCGCGCTCGCGTTGCGGAACGTCTGGTGCAGTCTCAACAAACCAATGCCATTCTGACCACGTTCAACGAAGTGAACATGAAGCCGGTGATGGACTTGCGTAACAAGTACAAAGACAAGTTCGAAAAGGAACATGGTGCCAAGCTGGGCTTCATGGGATTCTTCGTGAAAGCAGCAGTGGCAGCCTTGAAAAAATACCCTGTGCTGAATGCCTCTGTTGATGGCAATGACATTGTGTACCACGGCTACTTCGACATCGGTATTGCGGTGGGTTCTCCACGTGGTCTGGTTGTGCCCATCATTCGCAACGCGGATCAAATGAGTATTGCCGACATTGAAATGAAGATTGCCGAGTTTGGCCAGAAAGCCAAAGACGGCAAGCTGAGTCTGGACGACCTCACTGGCGGCACATTCTCGATTTCCAACGGTGGTGTGTTTGGTTCCATGCTGTCGACTCCAATCATTAACCCACCTCAGTCTGCAATTTTGGGCATTCACGCCACGAAAGAGCGTGCTGTGGTTGAGAATGGCGAAATTGTGATTCGTCCCATGAACTACCTCGCGATGAGCTACGACCACCGGATTATTGATGGTCGCGAAGCTGTACTTGGCTTGGTTGCAATGAAGGAAGCCCTGGAAGACCCAGCACGCTTGCTGCTGGAACTGTAAAGGGGATATTCATGAGCACACAATACGATGTAGTAGTGATTGGTGCGGGTCCTGGCGGTTACATTGCTGCGATCCGTGCAGGTCAGTTGGGGATGAAAGTAGCCTGTATCGAGGGCAATGCTTACGACGATCCTAAAGGTGAGCCACGCTTGGGCGGTACCTGCCTGAACGTGGGCTGTATTCCGTCCAAGGCCTTGCTGGCCTCTTCGGAAGAGTTCGAGAAGATTGCCCACCATGCGGAAGACCACGGCATCACCGTGACTGGCGCAAAAATGGATGTGGCCAAGATGATCAAGCGCAAAGATGATATCGTTGCCAAAATGACAGGCGGCATCCAATACCTGTTCAAGAAGAACAAGGTCACGCCCATTAAGGGTTGGGCCAGTTTTTCTGGCAAGGTCGATGGTGGTTTCGAGCTGACCGTGAAAAGCGCGGCTGGTGAAGAAAAAGTAACAGCCAAACAGGTTATCGTTGCGACAGGTTCCAAGGCACGCCACTTGCCAGGTATCACTGTTGATAACGAAATGATTTGCGACAACGAAGGTGCCCTGAAATTTGGTGCTGTTCCCAAGAAATTGGGTGTGATTGGCGCGGGTGTTATCGGTCTCGAGTTGGGTTCAGTTTGGCGCCGTTTGGGTGCCGAGGTTACCGTGCTTGAAGCAATGCCCAATTTCCTGGCGGCGGCCGATGAAGGCGTGGCCAAGGAAATGCAGAAGATCTTCACCAAGCAAGGTTTGAAGATGAACATGGGCGTGAAAATTGGTGAAGTGAAAGCCAGCAAGAAAGGCGTTTCTGTGACTTACACCGATGCCGATGGCGCAGCCCAGAAGCTGGACTGTGACAAACTGATTGTGTCTGTAGGACGTGTTCCGAACACCGATGGCTTGAATCTGGAAGCGGTTGGCTTGAAAACCAATGAACGCGGCCAAATCGACGTGGATGCCCACTGCCAAACTTTGGTGGCTGGTATTTACGCGGTTGGCGACGTAATTCGCGGTGCCATGCTGGCGCACAAAGCCGAGGAAGAAGGTGTGATGGTTGCTGAAATCATGGCTGGTCAGGCTGGTCATTGCAACTACGACACCATTCCGTGGGTTATTTACACGTCGCCTGAAGTGGCCTGGGTCGGAAAAACTGAGCAGCAGTTAAAGCAGGAAGGTCGCAAATACAAGGCAGGTCAGTTCCCGTTCATGGCCAATGGCCGTGCACTGGGGCAAGGTGATTCCCAAGGTTTTGTGAAAGTGTTGGCCGATTCCACCACCGATGAGGTCCTTGGTGTGCACATCATCAACAGCCATGCGTCTGATTTGATTGCGGAAGCTGTAATGGCCATGGAGTTCAAGGCTTCTTCTGAGGACATTGGTCGCATTTGCCATGCGCACCCCAGTTTGTCTGAAGTGGTTAAAGAAGCCGCGTTGGCTTGCGACAAGCGTCAACTGAACGGTTAACATCCTGTTCATTGTCGATCCGAAACGGCTGGTGAATTGCTTCATCGGCCGTTTTTAATTCTATTGATTCAAATTCATCATCGTGAACGTTCAGGAATACTACAAACAAACGTTGGCCGAACGTGGCTATCAGTCGGATGCTGCACAGCAAAAGGCTGTGGACCGTATGCAGCTTTTTTATGATGAGTTTGTTGAATACAAGAAAGCACGCAGCAGCGTGATTAAAAAATTCCTGAACCGACCAGCTGTGCCCAAGGGCTTGTACCTGTGGGGTGGTGTGGGTCGCGGAAAAAGTTTTTTGATGGATTGCTTTTACAACTCGGTAACAGTACACCGCAAGGTACGTTTGCATTTTCATGAGTTCATGCGGGGTGTGCATGCTGAACTTGATGATCTCAAGGGAGTGCAGGACCCGCTGGACGAGGTGGCAGCGCGAATTGCCAAACGATACCGTTTGATTTGTTTTGATGAGTTTCATGTGTCAGACATTGCCGATGCCATGATTCTGTATCGCCTGCTCGATGGCCTGTTTGCCAACGGCGTTACTTTCCTGATGACCTCGAATTACAGGCCAGATGACTTGTACCCGGATGGTTTGCACCGTGATCGTTTATTGCCAGCCATCGCCTTGCTGAACAAGCAACTGGATGTGATTAATGTGGATGTTGGTGTTGATTACCGCCGCCGTACCCTGGAGCAACTGAACACTTACTTGATGCCGCTGGACGAAAGCGCTGACAAACAGTTAGGCGAAGATTTCAAGCGTTTGGCCGAGGTGGCCGATGAGCCTGCCGAGTTGCAAATTGAGTCTCGCGTGATCAAAGCGGTACGTCGTGCGGGTTCTGTGGTGTGGTTTGATTTCCCCACCTTGTGTGGCGGTCCGCGCTCGCAAAACGATTACCTTGAAATTGCCAGCCAGTTTCAAACAGTGATTCTCAGCGGTGTGCCAAAAATGGGTGCTGGTATGGCCTCAGAGGCACGCAGGTTCACCTGGCTGATTGATGTGCTCTACGATCACAAAGTCAAGCTGATTATGTCGGCTGCTGTGGAACCGGAAGAACTGTACACCGAAGGTGCCATGGCGCACGAGTTCTTCCGCACGGTGAGCCGCATTGTTGAGATGCAGTCCAAAGAATATCTGGATTCGCCCAAGCGAAACGCTGTAAAACTTTAAACAGCGTTCACCCTGCTTTTGAGTTTTACTTGTTACTCTTTGCCTTTGCAAATGCGGCAGCAAATGCATTGTTGGCAAAACCTGCGCCTTGTTGTGAATTTGAACCGGAGTTTCCACCGCGCCTGTCACCACGGGGATCACCTGCACGGTTGGCTTGAACCTGTCGTCCAGCATTTTGTCCCGGTGCAGCTTTTGGCACATCATCGCCCATTTTCATGGTCAATGAAATCCGTTTGCGCGGAATGTCGACTTCAAGTACTTTCACCTTCACAATTTGACCGGTCTTCACCACAGCATGCGGGTCTTTCACAAACGTGTTGGACAAGGCAGAAACATGTACCAACCCGTCCTGATGCACGCCAATGTCGACAAAGGCACCAAAGTTTGCCACGTTGGTGACCACACCTTCCAGTGTCATACCGGGTTTCAAGTCGGCCATGGTATGTACTTTGTCATCAAACTTCGCGGTCTTGAAGCTAGGGCGTGGGTCACGGCCAGGTTTTTCAAGTTCTACCAAAATATCCTGAACCGTGGGCAAGCCAAAACGATCGTCCACAAACTCGGTGGGTTTCAATTCTTTCAGAATTTCACGATTACCCACTAGGCTGCCCACCGGCTTCTTAACCTTGGCTGCCATTTTTTCGACCACAATGTAGGCCTCAGGGTGCACGGAAGAGGCATCGAGGGGATTATCTGCACCATGAATTCGCAGGAAACCTGCGGCTTGCTCAAATGTTTTGTCGCCAAGCCGGGGCACTTTGCGCAAGTCTTCACGGCTTTTGAATTTGCCATTGCTGTTTCTGAATGACACCAGCGCTTTGGCCACCGAGGCATTCAAGCCCGATACGCGAGAGAGTAGTTGCTCAGACGCTGTGTTCACCTCGACACCCACCGCGTTCACACAGTCTTCAACCACCGCGTCCAGCCGGCCGCTCAGTTGGCGTTGATCGACATCATGCTGGTATTGGCCCACACCAATTGATTTAGGATCGATTTTTACCAGTTCAGCCAGAGGGTCTTGCAGGCGACGTGCGATAGACACTGCACCGCGAATGCTGACGTCAAGGTCTGGCAATTCTGCTGAAGCCAAAGCGCTGGCGGAGTAAACCGAGGCACCTGCCTCGCTCACCATAACCCGTGTGGCTTTCAAATCTTTGTGTTGTGCAAGCAAGTCGGCTGCCAGTTGATCGGTTTCCCGGCTGGCAGTGCCGTTACCAATCGCGATCAACTCGACATTGTGCTTCATGCAAAGCGCAGCCAGCAGGGCAATGGATTCATTCCACTGTCGGCGAGGCTCATGTGGGTAGATGGTGGCGTGCTCAACCACCTGGCCTGTGCTGTCAATTACGGCCACTTTTACTCCAGTGCGAATACCAGGGTCCAGACCCATGGTGGCTTTTCCCCCTGCGGGGGCTGACAACAACAGGTCTTTCAGGTTTTTACCAAACACGGTTATTGCATCAGCCTGTGCTGCATCGCGCAGCGTACCAATCACCTCACTTTCCAGGGTGCTGGCCAGTTTGATTTTCCATGTCCAGCGGCATGTTTCACTCAGGAATTTACCGCGCGGGCTTTCATCGCGTTCAATGCCATGCAGGCGAGCAATTTCCGATTCAAAAGGATGGGGTGCACGGGGGTTCTCAGCCTCCCAAACTTCGGGCAGGTCTACCTTCAATGTCAGAAACCCTTGTTCGCGGCCACGAAGCATGGCCAACATGCGGTGCGAAGCTGTGCTGCTCAGGGGTTCCTGATGTTCAAAGTAGTCTTGGAACTTGATTGCTTCGCTGGCTTTTTCTGGCACCACCGCAGCTCGAATGGCACCCTCGGCTTTCAAACGATTTCTTAGAAGTGCCAGCAAGGCAGCGTTTTCTGAAAACTGTTCGGCCAAAATGTCGCGGGCACCATCCAGTGCTGCTTTGGTGTCGTTGATTTGATGTTCTGTGTTCAGGTAAGCCGCAGCCAATAATTCAGGCACGGCTTGTTTATTCTGGAAAATTTCATCCGCCAGTGGCTGCAGGCCTGCCTCACGCGCTATTTGTGCCCGTGTGCGGCGTTTGGGTTTGTAGGGCAGGTAGAGGTCTTCCAGCGTTTGTTTGTTCTCCGCCTTTTCAATTGCTGCTTTCAGTTCAGGGGTCAATTTGCCCTGGCTTTCAATCGATTCAAGAATACTGCTACGCCTGTCTTCCAGTTCGCGCAAATACACCAGGCGCTCTTGAAGGTCACGAAGCACCGCATCGTCCAACCCACCTGTGGCCTCTTTTCGGTAACGGGCGATGAAGGGCACTGTGGCACCTTCGTCCAACAAATCGACGGCTGCCTTGATTTGTGATTGTGCGGCACCCAATTCTTGAGCCAACTGGGCGATAATTCGATTTTGAACAAGCGACATGGATTCTGATCTATGAGTTTTCAAAGTAAGCAGGGCATTGTGCCACAGCTTCGGAAGTCGATCGGGGTAAGGGTGCAAGGCCTGTTCACCCTCGTTTTGCCAGCTTTTGCCTTGGTGCTGACTGCCTGTAGCACGGTTCAGCTTCAGGCCAGCAAGCCGCAGGCGCCCAATACGCTTGAACAGGCGCGCGCCTATGTCGCCGAGCGTGAAAGGCAACTTGAGTTTTTGGAGTATGAGTTAAACGAGCAGTCACGGGCTTGTTACAAGAAGTTTTTCGTCTCCAGTTGTCTGGATGATGTACGTTTGCAAGGTGCACAAATTCGCCGCGCGCATCTGGAGGTTCAGGGCAAGGCAGAGGATATGATTCGCTTGGACGAGTATGCGAATCGGCGAGCCAGAACACCAAACTAAAACGGATCGCAGAACGGGTGATCCACTTCGGGTAGATTGTTTCCAGCCATTGCTCACTTGGGGCTACAATGTTAACAATACCGAGCTGGTTCAACCTGAATGCCCATGGTCCACACAGAAGACATCGAATCGATCAAGCGACGAATCGTAGAATTGCAGGTCGAACACCGCGACCTCGATCAAATCATTGCAATGTTGACTGCACAGGCTGGTTTTGATCAGTTGCAGGTTCGAAGGCTGAAAAAGCGCAAGCTTCAAATTAAAGACTCCATTACGCTGTTGCAAATTCAGCTTGAACCCGACATTCCCGCTTAACATTCACGCCCAAATTTACCTGTACCCTGCATGTTTGATTTCTCTGAACCCTTGAATGAGGCTTTTGCCCCTGGTGGTGCTTTGGCCCGCCGACTGCCGGGGTTCAGCGCACGCGAATCGCAAATTGAAATGGCACAGGCGGTTGGCAACGCGATTGAAACTCAAAGTGCTTTGGTGGTCGAAGCGGGTACCGGTACGGGGAAAACCTTTGCCTACGTGGTGCCCGCCTTGCTCTCAGGGCGAAGGGTGTTGTTGTCCACAGCCACCAAAACTTTGCAGGACCAGCTTTTTAACAAAGACCTGCCGCTTGTTCGTGAGGCCTTGGGTGTGCCTGTCAACGTGGCTTTGCTGAAAGGTCGCCAAAACTACGTGTGCCATTTCCATCTCGAGCGCGCACTCAAAGAGGCGCGCTTGCCGTCGCGTCGTGAGGTGGATCATCTTCAAAAGGTAAAAATATTTGCGGGACGCACCCAGTCCGGCGATCGGGCCGATTGTGCAGGAGTACCTGAAGATTCAGCCGTCTGGAGTTGGGTAACCTCCAACAAAGACAATTGCCTGGGTGGCGAATGCCCCAACGCCTCAGAATGCTTTGTCAACAAAGCCCGTCGCGATGCGCTCGATGCTGAAGTGGTGGTTGTGAATCACCATTTGTTTTTGGCCGATCTTGCATTGAAAGAAGAGGGGATCGCAGAGCTGCTTCCTGCATGCGACGTGATTGTATTTGACGAAGCACACCAGTTGCCAGACATTGCAACAAGCCTGCTTGGACAAGCGATATCGACTGCCCAGTGTCAGGAGTTTTTGCGCGACGTACTGATCGAGGGGCGAACTTCCAGCGCAGACGCCGGCGATTGGGATTCCGTGCTTCGCCCCATGGAACTGGCCCTGAAGGAAATTCGTCGAATAGTGGGCACTGAGATTGATTCTGCGCGTTTTACGCATGCCCAGTTTTTGGCTTTGAATGGTGTCGCAGCGGTCTGTGCCGACTTTGAAAATCGCCTGGAAGGCTTGATTGAAATGATCAGTCCCTTGTCAGTGAGGAATGAATCCTGGGTGAAGCTAATGGGGCGCGCCAGTGAGTTGTGCCTGCGTTGGCAAGACTGGTTTTCGCCTGCAACAGCGCAGGCTGATGAGCAGTCGGTGCGCTGGGTGAGTGTTTCAACCCATGTGGTGCAGTTCTGTGATTCGCCTTTGGACGTATCAAATGCGTTTGCCAAGTTGTACGCAGAACAGCCCAAGGCATGGGTGTTCACCAGCGCTACTTTGAGCATCAAGGAAAGTTTGCAGCATTTCACCTTGCAAGTGGGGCTGGATGAATGTCAACAGTTGTTGTTGCCAAGCCCGTTCGATTATGAATCGCAAGCGCTGCTGTGTGTGCCCGACAATTTGCCTTTCCCGAACGAGCCGCAATTCAGTAAAAAATTGTGTGATGCGGTGTGGCCCTTGCTACACGCCAGTGAAGGTGGTGTTTTTTTCTTGTGTACCAGTCACCGTGCCGTGAAGCAGGTGGGTGAGTACTTGCGTGAGCGCATCGAAAAAGACGAACTGGATTGGAGTCTTTTGGTGCAGGGGGAGGCTTCCAGGGCGGAGTTGCTGGATCAGTTCAGAGTGCTGAACAATCCGGTTTTGGTGGGTGCAGCCAGTTTTTGGGAAGGCGTGGATATTCGTGGTGATGGGTTGCGTTTGGTGATAATTGACAAACTGCCGTTTGCGCCACCGGATGATCCTGTTTTTCAAGCCAAAAGCGAATTGATTAAGAACCGCGGTGGCAATGCATTTCAGGATTTGTCGCTGCCCGATGCGGCAATTGCCTTGAAGCAGGGAGCAGGCCGTCTCATACGCGATGAAACCGATTGGGGTGTGTTGCTGATCGGCGACCGCCGCTTGGTTGAAAAGGGTTACGGCAAGCTTCTGTGGCGAAGCTTGCCACCATTCAAGCGCACGCGAGAATTGAAGGTCGCGATTGAGTTTATGCGTGAAAAACGCCAAAAATAAAGGTTAAAAAAAAGGATCCGAAAAGGATCCTTTTTTCGCTAGGTTGGCGCATCAGTTTTTTGAAAATATCACTCTTTCCAGACTTGCCACCATTTGGCTTCTGCTTTTTCTTTTTCAGGAAGGTCCATATTCCAATAAGGGCTGTCTTTGAAGTTCAGGTTGATCACACGTTTGGTGTCAGCTGCCAGGGCAGTCATATTCAGTTTTTCGTAGCTGCGCAGGCTGATAAACAGCGCTTCTTCAATCGACGGGGTTTGTTCGAATCGACGCACCACCTCTTGAGCGCGGTTGACGGCTGCGAGGTAGGCGCCACGTTTGTAGTAGTAGCGAGCTACATGCAACTCGTTTTGAGCAAGTGCGTTCACCAGGTACTGCAAGCGCGATTTGCTGTCGTCGTAATATTTGCTGTCAGGAAAGCGGCTGACCACTTCCTTGAATGCATCAAATGCAGCGCGGGTGCCTTTGGGGTCACGGGCGCTTTGATCTTCACCCGACAACAAGGCAAAAATGCCTTTGTCTTCGTTGAAACTGATCAAGCCACGCAAGTAGTACACGTAATCGAGATTCTGGTGATTTGGGTACAGTTTGATGAAGCGGTCGGTTGCTGCCAAAGCCTGGGCATTGTCACCCGCCTTGTAGTAGGCAAACGCCGTATCAATTTGTGCCTGCTGTGCAAAACGCCCGTAGGGATAGCGTGCTTCCAGCTTTTCAAGCAATTCGATACCGCGCTCGTAGTTACCGACATCAATTTCAGCCTTGGCTTCTTCGTACAGGCGGGCAGGGCTCCAGCCCTCGGTTTCATCGAATTGTTTTGCCGAGCCGCATGCGGCCAGCGCGAAAATCAACGCGGGGATCAGGAATAACTGCGATAATGAGCGCAGCCAAGTGGTACGCGGGGCCAGTGTGGTTTTGTTCATATGATTTCGAAACCCGAAGTGTCCCTGTTTGATCATCAATGGTTTTCCATTATATCGGGCAAAGCCCGTGCCGCCTACAGGCGGCATACTCAATTGAAAGATTCGATTCTAATTTATGACGTCCCAAATTCAAGCCGATGCGGAAAACGCACTACCCGATCAACCTTTGCAAGCCAGAGTGCCCATGGAATTGGGAGGCTCTCGTTTGGACAAAGTGATTGCTGAGTTGTTCCCACAATACTCACGTTCCCGCCTGCAGGGCTGGTTGAAAGAGGAAAGGGTGCTGGTCAATGGCGTGGCCGCGGCCAAGGGCAATCAGAAAGTACAGGGCATGGACCGTATTGAGTTAAGCCCTGGGGTTTTGGCCCACATGCAGGCTTTGATCCCCGAGGACATGAACCTAGATATTGTGGCCCGCACCAACGAATACACGGTGGTCAACAAACAGGCCGGCCTGGTGGTTCATCCCGCACCTGGGCACTGGACAGGTACTTTGATGAATGGCCTGTATCACCTGGACCCGGGTTTGATACATGTGCCAAGGGCGGGGATCGTGCACCGCCTGGATGCAGATACCACCGGTTTGATGGTCGTGGCGCGCACCCAGGAAACCCAGGTCAAACTGGTCCAAATGTTGCAAGCTCGCATTGTGAAGCGGGTGTATTTGGCCATGGTGTGGGGACGAATTGCAAACCCTTTGACTGTGAATAATCCCCTGGGCCGCGACCCGCGCAATCGCCTGCGTATGGCGGTGGTTGATCATGGTAAGCCCGCTGTAACCCACTTTACCCCGGTTGCTTTTGGTGAGCTTCTTGAAGTGCCCGTCACCCTGATGGTGTGCCGTCTTGAAACCGGGCGTACCCATCAAATTCGTGTGCATGCCCAGCATGCCGGCTTTGCTTTGGTGGCCGATCCGGTTTACAAAATCAAAGGCGCTGGGAGTCACTCTGCCTTGCGGCTTTCCTCGATTGAACTGCCCAATGGCGAGAAGTTCGAGCGCCAAGCCCTGCATGCCACACACCTCAGCTTCCCTGATCCGGCTTATTTTCATGTGCAAGGGGCTGATGAAGCGGCTGAGGATTGGGATGAAAGCCTCGGGAATCATGAATGGCCAGAATATGTAGCAAAGGCCCCCGAGGATTTGCGCTTGTTGGGTGAAATGGCTGGCATTGATTTCCACAGCGACGATGTAGAAGAGGCAGTATTGGCGGAAGCTCACCAACACAAGGCTTCGGTGCTGGTGCGTTTTGATGATGACGATGACCTTGAAGAAATTGAATAAAGAAATTCCTGTCTCCCAGCTTGGCCCAGATTGGGGGGGTGTCAAGGTACTGGTGACAGAAACCGGATTTGATGATCCACAGCGTGACGCCAACCCTTATGGTTTCAATTTGGGTACGCATGTCGGGGATAGCCTGGCCCATGTTCAGGCTAGGCGCAGTTTAGTTGAGAAGGAAATGGGCGCCCCGGTTGTGTGGTTAAGCCAGGTGCATGGTTGCGAGGTGTTCGAGGCGAAGCTTGCAAGCGATGCGATGTCATCTGGCACAACACCACCGGTCGCAGATGCTTCAATTAGTGTCAGTTGCAACCTGGCCCTGGCAATCATGACCGCAGACTGTTTGCCCGTCGTTTTTGTGGCCTTCAGCAACTCCGGCAAAGCACTGGGGGTTGCCGCAGCCCATGCAGGCTGGCGTGGTTTGCATGCGGGGGTTTTGCAAGCCAGTGCTGGCGCATTGAGCAGGGCTTGCAAGGTTCCTTTAACTCAGGTCAAGGCCTGGATGGGGCCTGCGATTGGCCCCCACTCCTTTGAAGTCGGGGCGGAGGTGTTCCATGCCTTCGTTCAGCAGAGTCCCAATGCCATCGAGTGCTTCAAGCAAAGCGGCAAACCCGAGAAATACATGGCCGATCTGTATGCATTGGCTCGCCTAGCTTTGCGCGAATTGGGTGCCTCCAACATTGAAGGCGGCGGCTGGGACACGGTCACCGATCCGCGCTGGTTTTCTCATCGACGGGGGCAACAGCAGGGGGTTCAGTCTGGGCGTTTTGCAACGCTAATTCGGCTTCTTCCTGAGCACGGCGCTTGAGTCTTCTCGACTTCGTTCCCATCAAATAGGCCAGCACCGCACACGGTAGCGCCCCGTAAAAAAGGAATGTGACAATTCCAGCCACGAAGTTAGTTTCTGTGGCCGCCATCAGGGTGACCACATACATCCAGCCAATTATTACGATGTACATCTTTGTGAACTCAAGGGTGATGCGAATACACTGGAGATGGTGCATTAAATTGGGCTGATCAGCAAACAGTAAGGGTCAGAGGCATACAATTATTTGACAAGTCAAAATGTTGCGGTGCACAATATATAAAAGGCCGACGAGCCAAGGGAGCATATTGCCCCCACAAAGGAGAGGAAGGTGAACAAACAAATACCAGACTTCAACGAAGTCTTAGGTCAGCTATTGCCCGTCGCAGAACAAATGCAGCGGCAAATGCAGGCTCAGTTTCAACAAGCCATGGGGGCCTTTGGTCCGCTGCCGGGTTTGCAGGCTGCAGCGCCTTTACAAAACGCCACCATGGGTGCAATTCAGCCTTTCATGAATTCCATCATGGGAGCTTGTCAAGCGGCGCTTAGTCAAATTCCAGTTCATTCTCTTGGGCAAATTCAAACTGAATACGCTGCCGAGTTGTCGGCGTTGATGGCTTCAGCTTTTTCCAATCTACCCAATACCGATTCCAAGGCAACTCAGCCCGTTCCATTGGACAGCTGGATTCAAGGCGATAAGCGTTTTGCTTCAGCCGATTGGCATGACCACGGTGTGTACGAGTTCACTGCGGCCATGTACTCATTGAATGCGCGGTTCACCAAACGAATTGTTGAGTTGGTGCCCGACAGCAGCCCGGAGAAAAGAAAGGTGGAGTACGCAGTTGAGCAATTTGTCGACGCGCTCAGCCCATCCAATTTTTTCGTGACCAATCCCGAAGCGCAAAAAAAGCTGCTGGAAACCAAAGGTGAAAGCCTGACGCAGACCATTCAAAACCTGATGGCAGACATGCAGAAGGGCCGCATTTCCCAAACCGACGAAAGTGCGTTTGAAGTGGGCGTGAATGTGGCCACCACCCCGGGTGATGTGGTGTTTGAATGCGAATACTTTCAGCTTTTGCAATACAAGCCCACCACCGAAAAAGTAGGCAAACAGCCCATGCTGTTTGTGCCTCCGTGTATCAACAAGTATTACATCCTCGATCTTCAGCCAAGCAACTCACTGGTGAATTTTGTGGTTGGGCAAGGCCATACCTTGTTTTTGGTATCCTGGAAAAACCCGACCGAAGCCGATGGTCATTTTACTTGGGACGGCTACGTTGAGGATGGCGTGATCAAAGCAATTGATGTGGTCAAGGCCATTTCAAAGCAGCCCAAGCTGAATGTGCTGGGGTTTTGTGTGGGTGGCACGCTTCTGGCAACAGCACTGTCAACCTTGGCCAATCGTGGTGATGACAGTGTGAACAGTGTCACTTTTTTGACCACATTGCTCGATTTCACTGACACAGGTGCACTTGGCGTGTTTGTCGATGAAGAACAGGTCAAAGCGCGCGAGGAAAGTATTGGTAAGGGTGGCGTGATGCCCGGTAAAGATTTGTCGAGCGCATTTTCCTCCCTGCGTCCGAATGATTTGATCTGGAACTATGTGGTGAACAATTACCTGAAAGGTGAAAAACCACCCGTGTTCGATTTGTTGTACTGGAACAGTGACAGCACCAATTTGCCCGGTCCCATGTTTGCCTGGTACCTGCGCAACACCTACCTTGAAAACAAGGTGTGCCAACCCGGGAAGGCCCAGGTGTGTGGCATGCCGGTTGATTTGGGTTTGATCGATGTGCCTGTTTACATTTTGGCAACCCGGGAAGACCACATTGTGCCGTGGACCAGCGCATTTCAAACTAGTCATTTGGTCAGTGGCGAATCTCGTTTCGTGTTGGGTGCCAGCGGGCACATCGCGGGTGTGATCAACCCCGCAAACAAGAACAAGCGCAATTACTGGGTGTGTGAGGGCGAAATTCCAGAAACACCTGAGCAGTGGTTCAAGAAAGCGAAAGAAGTACCAGGCAGCTGGTGGAATGATTGGGCGCAGTGGCTTGAGCCCATGAAAGGTGGCGAATTAAAAGCGCCTGCCAAGCCTGGCAATGCGAAATACAAACCGATTGAGCCTGCACCTGGACGATACGTGAAACAGCGGGCCGTATAAAAACCTGTAAGGAGAGTTGACATGACTGAAGTGGTAATTGTTGCCGCGGGCCGAACCGCACTGGGCAAGTTTGGTGGATCACTTGCCAAAATTTCTGCGCCTGAATTGGGTGCGCATGTAATTAAAGGTTTGCTTGAAAAAACCGGTGTAAAAGGCGAGCAAATTTCCGAAGTGATCTTGGGTCAGGTACTCACTGCAGGTTCGGGGCAAAACCCGGCGCGCCAGGCGGTGATCAAGGCTGGGTTGCCAGTGGGCGTGCCTGCGTTGACGATTAACAAGGTGTGTGGTTCTGGCTTGAAGGCCGTGATGCTGGGTGCACAGGCGATTGCCTGTGGTGATGCTGAAATTGTAATTGCTGGCGGACAGGAAAACATGAGCGCTGCGCCCCATGTGATGATGGGCAGTCGCGATGGCTTCCGAATGGGGGACGCCAAGCTGGTCGACAGCATGATTGTGGATGGCCTGTGGGACGTGTACAACCAGTACCACATGGGTATTACGGCCGAGAACGTGGCTGAAAAGTACAGTATTAACCGTGCCGAGCAAGATGAGTTCGCTGTGAAAAGCCAGAACAAGGCCGAAGCTGCCATTAAAGCGGGACGTTTTAAGGATGAAATTTTTCCGCTGAGCATTCCGCAGCGCAAAGGTGACCCTTTGGTGTTTGACACCGACGAGTTTCCGCGCTTAGGCGCCACCTTGGACAATATGACTGCCTTGAAACCGGCATTCAAGAAAGACGGCAGTGTGACTGCAGCCAATGCCTCTGGTTTGAACGATGGTGCAGCTGCTGTGATGTTGATGAGTGCTGCGAAAGCCAAAGAACTGGGTTTGCCCGTGTTGGCCAAAATACAGGCTTATGCCAGTGCTGGCCTGGACCCCACAATCATGGGAATGGGTCCTGTTCCTGCCTCAAAGAAGTGTCTGGAAAAAGCAGGCTGGACAGCAGCTGACCTGGACCTGATGGAGATTAACGAAGCCTTTGCAGCACAGGCCTGTGCAGTGAACAAGGAAATGGGCTGGGACACCTCGAAAATCAACGTAAACGGTGGCGCGATTGCCTTGGGCCACCCGATTGGTGCCTCGGGTTGCCGTGTGCTGGTTAGCTTGATCCATGAAATGAACAAGCGTGATGCCAAGAAAGGCCTAGCCTCTTTGTGTATCGGCGGTGGCATGGGTGTGGCATTGGCCGTATCACGATAAAGCGCAAAATTTAAATTAATACAAATAAAGAAGGGATGTGAATCATGAGTGAACCAAAAGTAGCGTACGTAACAGGTGGTATGGGTGGCATTGGAACGGCCATTTGCAAGAAACTGTGTGAGCAGGGTTACCGCGTGATTGCCGGTTGTGGCCCCAATTCACCGCGAAAGGAAAAATGGTTGGGCGAAATGCGCAGCGCGGGATATGAGGTGTATGCCAGTGAAGGCAATGTGGCCGATTGGGACAGCACTGTAACAGCGTTTGAAAAGGTTCGCGCCGAACACGGTACTGTGTCAATTTTGGTGAACAACGCCGGCATTACACGCGATGGCACCTTTGTGAAAATGAGCCGCGACGATTGGTCTGCTGTGATCGACACCAACTTGAATTCGCTGTTCAACGTGACCAAGCAGGTAATTGGTGGCATGGTTGAGCAGGGCTTTGGCCGCATCATCAATATTTCTTCGGTGAACGGTCAGAAGGGGCAGTTTGGTCAAACCAACTATTCCACAGCCAAGGCCGGCTTGCGTGGTTTTACCATGGCACTGGCGCAGGAAGTCGCCTCCAAAGGGGTCACTGTGAACACCGTGTCGCCAGGTTATATTGGCACCGACATGGTTCGCGCTATTCGTCCCGACGTGCTTGAAAAAATCGTGAACACCATTCCAGTCAAGCGTTTGGGCACGCCTGAAGAAATCGCGTCCATTTGTGCGTGGCTGGCCTCTGAGGACTCCGGTTTCTCGACAGGTGCTGACTTCTCGCTGAACGGCGGCCTGCACATGGGTTAATGCTTGGTGCATTTTCGGCAACCAAGTGCCAAAAAGGCGGTATGATGTTGCACTGCACGTTGAAAAAGCGTGCAGTGCTTTGTTTTTTGTAAGTGCTTGTTTGTGTTGGGTTGTTTGGCAACTAGCAACACCAGGGCACTGGCATCCAGACCGCCCACCCACGCAGGTGCGGCGGCGTATAACACCACAAGAAAGAGATGAGAGGCATGGCTGAAGCAACACGACTGATCAAGAAATATCCGAACCGACGCTTGTACGACACTCAAACCAGCAGTTACATCACCTTGGGCGATGTGAAGCTATTGGTGCTGGAAAACGAAGGCTTTCAAGTCGTGGATGCGAAAAGTGGCGAAGATTTAACCCGAAGTATTCTGCTCCAGATCATTCTGGAAGAAGAAACCGCGGGCGTGCCTATTTTCACTTCACCCATGCTTTCGCAAATCATTCGGTTCTATGGCAATGCGATGCAGGGCATCATGGGCACATTCCTTGAGAAGAACCTGCAGGCGTTCATGGACATTCAGAACAGTTTTCAGGATCAAGGCAAGAACGTTGCAGATGGCAGCCAGTTTGCCAATCCGGAGTTGTGGTCGCAGTTCATGAGCGTTCAAACGCCCGTCATTCAAAGCATGATGAGCAACTACATTGAACAAAGCAAAAACATGTTTGTGCAAATGCAGGATCAGTTTCAAAACCAAACCCGCAGCATGTTCACAAACTTTGGATTTCCCAACCCGGGCGAGTTTCCTGGCATGAGCGGAATGCCAGGTATGCCTGGTATGCCCGGTGCCACCAAAGCAAAGCCGGACCCTACAAAAAAGTAACACCTGACCATGCAAGACGACACCTTTTCTGCCAAGCGCCCACCGAGTGTGGGCTTTGTTTCTTTGGGTTGCCCAAAGGCCCTTGTGGATTCCGAGCGAATTCTGACCCAACTGAAAGTTGAGGGGTACAACGTGTCTGCCTCCTATGAAGGCGCGGACCTGATCGTTGTGAACACCTGCGGTTTTATTGACAGCGCCGTGCAGGAAAGCCTGGATGCAATTGGTGAAGCCATGCATGCCAATGGCAAGGTAATTGTAACCGGCTGCCTGGGTGCCAAGAATGGAAACGAAGGCAAGGAACTGATCACCAGCCTGCACCCCAAGGTGCTGGCTGTAACCGGCCCACATGCCACTGAAGAGGTGATGCAGGCAGTGCACATTCACCTGCCCAAGCCGCATGATCCGTTCATCGATCTGGTGCCTGACCATGGCGTTAAACTAACCCCAAAGCATTACGCTTACCTGAAAATTTCAGAGGGCTGTAATCACCGTTGTACCTTCTGCATCATCCCAAGTATGCGAGGCGATTTGGTGTCACGCCCAATCGGTGAAGTAATTCGTGAAGCAGAGAGCCTGAAAAAATCGGGTGTGAAGGAATTGCTGGTGGTGAGCCAGGACACTTCCGCTTATGGGGTGGATTTGAAATACCGGACCGACTTTGTGAATGGTCGCCCCGTAAAAACACAGTTTCAGCAACTGGCTGAAGAGTTGGGTGAACTGGGTATTTGGGTGCGCATGCACTATGTGTACCCATATCCCCATGTGGACCGCGTGGTGCCACTGATGGCTGAAGGCAAAATTTTGCCGTATCTGGACATTCCATTCCAGCATTCACACCCCGATGTATTAAAGCGCATGAAGCGCCCAGCCAGCGGGGAGCGCAATATTGAACGCATTCGTGCATGGCGCGAAACCTGCCCCGACATCACCTTGCGCAGCACCTTCATTACAGGCTTCCCTGGTGAAACTGAAGATGAGTTCAAGCACCTGCTTGACTTCATCGAAGAGGCTCAACTGGACCGTGTAGGTGTGTTTGCCTATTCACCTGTCGATGGCGCGGTGGCGAACGCTTTGGACAACCCCGTGCCTGAGGAAGTGAAAGAAGAGCGCCGTGCGCGTTTGATGGCCTTGCAGGAGAAGATTTCGCTGAGCCGCAACGAAGCCAAGTTGGGCAAAGTGATGCAAGTGTTGGTCGATGAAACCGACGAAGAGGGCATTGTGGCGCGCAGCAAAGCCGATGCCCCTGAAATTGATGGCAATGTGTTTATACCCATGCCAGAGAACCAGACCCAGCAACCCAAGCCGGGCGACTTTATTAATGTGCTGATTGATGATTGTGATGAACACGACCTTTGGGGCCGGATTGTTTGAATGAGTCGTTTAATAACAAGGAGATAGAACAATGACACGTGAAGTGGTAGTGGTAGCCGGTGTACGCACCGCAGTGGGCGACTTTGGTGGAAGTTTGAAAGACTTTTCCCCAACGCAGTTGGGCGCCATGGTGGTGAAGGAAGTGGTTGCGCGCGCAGGTGTAAGCGCCGACCAGGTGGGCCATGTGGTGTTTGGGCATGTGGTGAATTCTGAGCCGCGTGACATGTATTTGTCGCGCGTGGCAGCCATTGAAGGTGGTCTGGACAAATCCACGCCAGCGCTCACGCTGAACCGGCTGTGTGGTTCTGGCCTGCAAGCCATTGTGACTGCAGCGCAAAGCATTATGCTGGGGGACGCCGATGTGGCCATTGGTGGCGGTGCTGAAAGCATGAGCAAAGCCCCCTACATTTTGCCCGCCGCCCGTTGGGGTGCACGCATGGGCGACATGAAAGGCATCGACATGATGGTGGGCGCTTTGCACGACCCCTTCCATGTAATTCACATGGGCGTGACCGCTGAAAACGTGGCCAAGGAATTCAATGTAAGCCGTGAAGACCAAGATGCTTTGGCAGTTGAAAGCCACAAGCGTGCGGCCAATGCGATTGCCAATGGTTATTTCAAAGAGCAAATTTTGCCGATTGAAATCAAGAGCAAGAAAGGCCCGGTGATGTTTGACACCGATGAGCATGTTCGTGGTGACGCCACTGTAGAAGGCATGGCCAAACTAAAAACTGTGTTCCAGAAAGACGGCACTGTAACTGCTGGCAATGCCTCTGGTTTGAACGACGGTGCAGGCGCAGTGCTATTGATGGAACGCAGCGCGGCTGAAAAAGCGGGCAAGAAGCCCATGGCCCGTTTGGTGGCGTATGCCAACACCGGCGTTGAGCCGACCATTATGGGTATTGGCCCAGTGTCAGCAACCAAAAAAGCCCTGGCCAAAGCGGGCTTGAAAATTGAAGACATGGACGTGGTCGAAGCCAACGAGGCCTTTGCTGCGCAAGCTTGTGCGGTCACCAAGGAATTGGGCATGGACCCAGCCAAGGTCAACCCAAATGGTTCTGGTATTTCAATTGGTCACCCCATTGGTGCGACTGGTGCAATTATTACCGTGAAGGCGCTGTATGAATTGCAGCGTATTCAAGGTCGTTATGCACTGGTGACCATGTGTATTGGTGGTGGTCAGGGTATTGCTGCGATTTTTGAGCGGATGTAATTATCTGTTGGTGGGGCGTCTGCAACTTATTTGCCTGCGCCCCATTCTGTATTTGGGTTTAAATATTCGATTCAAACCACTTGCATATTGTGTCCAACCCGCCGTGGTTGATGCAAAAGTCTGTTTTCTCCTGCACCACTGGCTTGGCATGAAAGGCCACGCTGGCACCAGAAATTTCCATCATTTTCAAATCGTTCGATCCATCGCCCACCACAATGGCGCGTGAAGGCTCGCAGCCCAGCAGTGTGCAGGTTTCCAACACGGTTTCGCGTTTTACTTCCGCATCCACAATGGTGCCCAGCACACGGCCAGTCAGGTGCCCGTCTACAATTTCAAGTGTATTGGAGCGGGTGTAATCAAGCCCCAATACTTCCTTCATTTTGTCCGTGAAAAAGGTAAAGCCCCCACTGACCAACAATGTTTTCCACTTGTGGGCTTTGGCGTAGGCGATCAATTCTTCTGCGCCTGGAGACAAGCGCAGGCGTTCTTCAAACACGGATTGCAGGCAGCTTTCCGGTACCCCTTTGAGCAAGGCCACGCGGCGGTTCAGGCTTTCAGAAAAATCTTTGATTTCACCGCGCATGGCGGCCTCGGTAATTTCTGACACTTCTTTTTTCTTGCCCGCAAAGTCGGCAATTTCATCAATGCATTCAATGGTGATCAGGGTGCTGTCCATGTCCATGGCCAACAGCTTGAACTCATTGGCTTGAAATTCGGCTTCCAGAATTGCGAAATCAAATTGATGTACGCGGCCCAATGGTCGCAGCGTATCTGTAATTGCGGTCTTTGGCAGTGTGTAGGCTTCTGGAATTTCGATGCAGGCTTGTTGATTCAGCGCTTCTACGCCAAGTGTGGGCAAGTTCAGTGCGTCCAGCGCTGTGTGTACTTGTGTGGTGTTTAATGTTTGCGAGGAAAAGAAAAGTCGGCTCATGGTGTGCTCTCCGTGGGTTGCGCGGATTCTACCTTGTCGATAGCAGGAATGTTGTCGGCGGGCTCTTGAAGTTGTGCCAAGAGTTCAATCGAGGGTTCGTGGCCCCGTTGCGCCGCAAGGTTTAACCATTGTAACCCCAGGGGCTTGTTGACAGGAAATCGGGTCCCTTCGTACAGCAGACTGCCCAGCAAATGCATGGATTCCTGCAAGCCCTGTTGTGCAGCTGTGTTGAGTAAGGCCAGCACGGCAGGGTCTTCCGGTTGCAAGGGAACTTCATTTTTCAACACCAACTCGGCCAATTCATGGCTGGCTTGTGGGTGATTCAAGCGCGCAGCACGCCGTACCCAGAACATGCGGTCTTCACCCTCAAATTTGCTCAACCGGTAGCGCGCGTTGGCGTCGCCCGCATTGGCCAATGTGTAAAGCAGGCGTTTTTTCTGTTCGCAGAATTCATTATTGGGACAGTAAACCTCTTCTTTGCCTTGATCGAGTCGCTTTAATGCGTACTGAGTACAAGGTAGATAAACTTCCGCACAGGAATCAAGATGTTGCTGGGCTTCAATTTTGCTGTGTCCGAACGGGCTTTCCAGTTGGCTTTCCAGAACGGTTTGCGAATACAGCAACTGAGAGGGGTTGTGTTGGTCTCGTGAGGCACGGCGCAACCAACCCATGCCCTCGGTCAGTTGTTTGTTCAGATCACTTTGGCTGGCGTTGAACACATCAAGCAGCAGCAACTGGCCCAAATAATATTGAGCGGGTGTGTGGTTTTGCAGGGCAGCTTTACCCAGCCACACGCGTGCAACTTTGAGGTCGCGCTCTACTACATCACCACGCAATCGCATTAAGCCCAGCGTGGTTTGTACCTCTGCGTCCCCGGCTTCGGCCTTTGGCAGCAGTGCTTTGTACACGGCCATGCCAGCATCGTCGCTATTTGTGCTTTCTGCCGCTTTGGCGGTTGTTGTGTTGAGCACTGCGCACCCTATCAGTGCCGCGCTCAACAAGAGCAACCAAATGTTGTGTTTGCCAGCGTTGTTGGTCATGAATTCAAGCCAGTTGTTTGATCAAACCTTTGAGGAACTGTACACGGTCGCTGACTTTCGGGAAACTGCGCGTGATGCGCAAGCGTTCAGCACCAGCCAGTTTCATGTCCTTTTCTTTTTGAATCATCAAGATAATTTTGCCAGCATCCACATTGGGTTGGGCATCAAACTGCACCACGGTTGCGTCGGTCGAACTGTCAATTTTTGCAATGCCCAGGGGCTTGGCCAGAATGCGAAGCCGGTGCGTTTCCAGCAGCGCCGTTGCGGCTTCAGGTAATTTGCCGAAGCGGTCAATCAATTCCTCTTGCACTTCAGAAATGAAGTCCATCTCCTCGGTGCTCGCCAGTCGCTTGTACAGCGTAAGGCGCTCATGCACATCGGGGCAGTAATCCTCGGGCAGCAGGGCGGGTGTGTGCAGGTTGATTTCTACTGTGGCGTTCAGCGGTGCGGTTAAATCGGGTTCTTTGCCTGCGCGCAAACTGCGCACGGCGTGGTTCAGCATGTCGGTGTACATTTGAAAACCCACTTCGTGTACATTGCCGCTCTGGTTGGCGCCCAGCACTTCACCAGCGCCACGAATTTCAAGGTCGTGCATGGCCAGGTAAAAACCGCTACCCAGGTCTTCCATCATGGTGATCGCTTCAAGGCGGCGCTCTGCGTTTTTGCTCAAGCCTTCTTCGTTGTTCACCATCATGTAGGCATAGGCCTGGTGGTGGCTTCGCCCAACCCGGCCGCGCAGCTGGTGCAATTGGGCCAAGCCGAATTTATCGGCTCGGTGAATCACAATGGTGTTGGCGGTAGGTACATCAATACCGGTTTCGATGATGGTGGTGCACAACAGCACATTAAAACGTTGCTGATAGAAATCGCGCATGACGCGTTCAAGGTCGCGTTCATTCATTTGCCCGTGCGCAATACCAATGCGTGCCTCAGGCAGTATTTTCTCAAGCGCTTCGCGACGATTCTCAATGGTGTCCACTTCGTTGTGCAGGTAGTACACCTGCCCACCACGTTTTAATTCACGCAGCACGGCTTCACGAATAACGCTGTCGGTTTCACGACGCACGAATGTTTTAATCGACAGGCGACGTTGTGGCGCTGTGGCAATCACTGAAAAATCGCGGATGCCTTCCATGCTCATGGCCAGGGTGCGTGGAATGGGGGTAGCGGTCAAAGTAAGCACATCGACTTCAGCACGCAGGTTTTTCAGCGCTTCTTTTTGGCGCACACCGAAGCGGTGTTCTTCATCAATAATTACCAAGCCAAGGCGTGAAAACTCCACCTCGGAACTCAGCACCTTGTGGGTACCAATAATGATGTCGGCACGGCCACTGTTGATCAATTCAACTGCATCGCGAATTTCTTTGGGCGATTTGAAACGCGACAGTTCAACCACTTTCACAGGCCAGTCTGAGAATCGATCTGAGAAGGTTTGAAAGTGTTGTTCGGCCAGCAAGGTAGTGGGGGCCAACAGCACCACCTGTTTGCCATCCATCACGCTGACAAACGCGGCCCGCAATGCCACTTCTGTTTTGCCGAAGCCCACATCACCACATACCAGGCGGTCCATGGGGCGGGGCGAAGTCATGTCTGCAATCACCGCGCGAATGGCAGCGGCCTGGTCTGCGGTTTCTTCGAATCCGAATTTTTCAACAAAGGCTTCATAGTCGCCAATGCTCAGTTTGAATTCATGGCCTTTTCGCAAGGCCCGGCGGGCGTACAGGTTCAGCAGTTCTGCTGCGGTGTCGCGCACCATTTTTGCAGCCTTCTTTTTGGCCTTTTCCCATTGGCCTGAACCCAGTGCATGCACAGGTGCGTTTTCAGGGTCTGCACCGCTGTAGCGGGCAATGACATGTAACTGAGCCACTGGCACAAACAGGTTTGAACCGTTGGCATATTCCAGGTGAAGGAATTCAGATGCACCCTCGCCAAGATCCATGCTGATCAGGCCTTTGTATCGACCGATGCCATGCTGCTGGTGAACAACCGGGTCGCCAATTTTCAGTTCCGACAAATCGCGAATCATCGATTCAACGTTGCTTTGCCTTTCCTGTTGCCTGCGTGCGCCGCGACGGCGTGGCGACAGCGAAAACAACTCGGCTTCCGTGACAAACGCGACTTGTGCATCCAGCCCACGGTAAACACCAAAACCCTGGTCGAGCACTGCGGTGCACAGTACGAAACGTTCGCCACTTTCCAGTGCGCCTTGCAGCGTTTCTGTTTGGTAAGGCTTTAGTTTGTGTTCCAGAAAATACTGGTTCAGGGTTTCGCGACGGCCGTCACTTGGGGCCACCATGATCACTTGTTGGTAGCTTCCTGCACCAGTGCGTTCGACCAGGTTACGGAACTTGAAAATCGGGTCATCTGCTTTGCGATCTGCGGCCAGGTCTGGCAGCAGCGCGCCGCTGTATTCCGGCACCAAGGCATTCTTGGATGCCGACAAATTCACGCGTGCCGCATTGTCGAAACTGCTGAAGAATTCAGTGGCGTTCAGGTAAATTTCAGAAGGCCGAAGAATGGGGCGTTGAATGTCTTTCGATAGAAAATCGAAACGGCTTTGCGTGTCTGCCCAAAATGTTTGCAAGGCTTGATCGACGTCGCCATGCTGAATGAAGACCAGCTCTTTCTTGGGCAGATAGTCAATAAGGCTGGCTGTAGTTTCAAAAAACAGGGGCAGGTAATACTCAATGCCCGCGCTGGCCACACCGGTTCCCATGTCACGGTAAATGGAAACTTTGGAAGGGTCACCCTCAAAGCGCTCACGCCATTTGCTGCGAAACTGCGCACGGCTTTGTTCATCCATGGGGTATTCGCGACCGGGCAGCAGGCGCATTTCCCGCACGGGGTACAGGCTGCGCTGGGTATCGACATCAAATGTCTTGATGGATTCAATTTCGTCATCGAACAAATCGATTCGAAATGGCAGGGCAGTGCCAGTGGCGAACAAGTCGATAATGCCGCCGCGAATGCAGTATTCACCGGGTGTCATCACCTGTGATACATGGTTATAGCCCGCAATCGTCAGTTGTTCACGCAGCTTCTTTTCATTCAGTTTGTCGCCGGTTTTGAAGTAGAAGGTGCTGCCTGCTAAAAACGAGGGGGGCGCCAGCTTTTGGATGGCTGTGCTGGCCGCTGTAATCAACACATCTAGATCGCCCTGTTGGGTTTGGTACAACGTGGCCAGGCGCTCCGACACCAGGTCTTGGTGCGCAGACAAACTGTCGTAGGGCAGGGTTTCCCAGTCGGGCAGGTAATGTGCCTTCAGGGTGGGCGCAAACAAGGTAATTTCTTCCTGCAGGCGGGTGGCGTCATGCGGGTTGGCACAGGTGATCAGGCAAAGTTTGTTTTGCCCTTGGGCCTGCGTGCACAATTGCGCCAGCAAAAAAGCGTCGGCACTGCCCGGCGGGTGCGCCAAGCTGAGCCTGTGGCCACCGGTTAGCTGAAAAGAAGAAGTAAAATGTGAAAGCATAAAGTTTGCCCGCTTGGATACTGCAACCATGCTGGTTTTCCAGTGGGCTTCAAGTTCGGGTTTTTGGGTCGGTGAATCAAGGCCCGTATTATACGGCGGCAAGTGCCCGCATAGGAACAGGCTTTCATGGCAAGAACTGCCAAGTACTTTGGATTAGTCCCCGCCGGTGGTGCCGGGCGGCGCTTTGGCGGGAGCATTCCCAAGCAGTACGCCATGCTGGGTGCAAAAACCGTGCTGGAACGCAGTGTTGAGGCCTTGTTGGTCGACCCCCGTGTGGAAGGGGTATTTGTGGTGGTGGCCAACGACGACTCGATTGCCACTGCGCTGTTTCAAGGCAACCCACAGGTCAAATGTTTGCCTGTGGGTGGACAGGAGCGTGTGAACAGCGTACTGAATGGATTGAATCATTTGCTTGAGAACTTCCTGGTGAATGAGACCGATTGGGTGTTGGTGCACGATGCCGCTCGCCCGGGCTTGAGTGCTGCTGCATTAAAAAGCTTGATTGACCAAGGCAGTGAGCATGTTGCCGGGGCCTTGCTGGCCGTGCCAGTGGCGGATACCTTGAAGAAAACCAGCGTGGCAGAGGAGGGTGAAGTGATTGCCCAGCACACCATACCCAGAGACCACTTGTGGGCGGCACAAACACCCCAAATGTTTCGGGCGCAGGCGCTGAGTATGGCCATTTCCGAGTGCTTGTACAAAGGTGCCCAATTGACCGACGATGCCAGTGCGATTGAAACGATGGGTGTGGGTCCCCTGATTGTCCCCGGGCATGTGGAAAACATGAAAATTACCCGCGCTGAAGATTTGGGCACAGTAGCCAGGTTGCTTGGTTTGCAACAGGAGAATTTGGAATGAGTGAAATTGGCCGTCTGCGAGTGGGGCAGGGTTATGATGTGCACCGATTGGTTGAAGGACGTCGGCTGATTCTGGGCGGAGTACATATTCCTTCGGAGCTCGGTTTGCTGGGCCATTCCGACGCAGATGCCTTGTTGCACGCCATCACCGATGCAATTTTGGGTGCATGCGCCCTGGGCGACATTGGTACCCACTTCTCTGACACAGACCCTCAGTTCGAGGGCGCTGACAGTGGAGTTCTGTTAAAAAGCGTGATCGAGAAAGCCAGGCAGAAGGGATTCACCTTGATCAATATCGATTCCACTTTGATTTGCCAAAGTCCAAAACTTGCGCCTCACATGGCTGCCATGCATTCCAGTGTGAGCGGTCTTTGCGACTTGCCCTTGCATGCGGTCAACATCAAGGCCAAAACCAATGAAAAGTTGGGTTACCTTGGGCGCAAGGAAGCCATTGAGGCGCAGGCCGTTGTGTTGATGATGAAGGGCGATTGATGGTTTCCCGTTTTATTTTGGCGATCAGTACCAGTTCAGGCGTGGCCAAGGTGGCTGCTGCCATTGAACCAGACAGCGCAAATGCGCTTGCAACCGGCCTGTTCAGCTTTGAAATTACGGATTACAAAAGCCAGTCTGCCCAACTGTTGCCCATGATTCAGCAACATCTGGAACAGGCCAATTTAAAGCCTGCCCAGTGTGCAGCCATTGCTGTTGATATTGGTCCTGGTGGTTTTACCAGTCTTCGAACAGCCTGTGGTATTGCTCAGGGCCTTGCCGTGGCCTGGCAGGTGCCCACTGTGCCACTGACCAGTTTTGAATGCATGTTGACCGCACAGTTGCCGGATAAGCCAGTCACGGTTTTAATGGATGCGCGTTTGAATGAAATTTATGCTGCCTGCATTCAGCGAACCGCGCAGGGCACCCAATGGGTGAAGCCACCACATTTGCTGGCCCTGGATGAGCTGCAGAATATTCACGGGTCTGCAGTGTGTGATGCGCATGTGTATGCACAGCTTCATGAACCGGGCTCCGTCGCGGTTCAGGGGGCGGTGTGCGCAGTTCGCCTGGCGCAATTGGCATGGCAGGAATTTGAGGCTGGGCGAGTTGCTACACCGTTTGATTGTCAGCCCTTGTATGTGCGTGACAAAGTTGCGCAAACCACCACTGAACGATTGGCGTTGAAGCATGGCGCTGTTTAGTATTCGACCCATGACCGAGGCCGATGTGCCCGCTGTAATTCTGGTTGAGAATCAGATTTACGAGTTCCCCTGGACAGACCGGAATTTTCTGGACTCCCTGCGCGCGGGTTATCACATGCATTGCATGTGGTTGGATGAACAACTTGCAGGCTACATTGTGATGATGCAGGTTGTTGATGAATACCACCTGCTGAACATTTCCATTCGTGCCGACTTGCAAGGTTTGGGTCACGGCAAGCACTTGTTGCAGTGGGGCATTGGCCAGGCGAAACATGCCCATGCAACGGGCATGTTGCTGGAGGTTCGTCCCAGCAATTTGACTGCCAAGAATATGTACGAGAAAGAGGGGTTCAAGCTGATCGGTGCGCGCAAGAATTATTACCCGTCTCAACTGGGCCGCGAAGATGCCTTGGTGATGTTCAAACGATTTACAGGCTCTCTGGAATGACAAGTACTCGAAACAAAGCCGATTTGTTCAATGCCATGGGTATTGGCCCTGTTTGGGAATTACGGAGCCAAGACGAGCCCTCAAAGCCCGACGCCATGGCAAGCGGCGTGGGGCTCGATGAAATGTTGCCCGCTTCACTTTCGCTTGAGTCATTACAAGAGATGGTTGCTGTTTGCAAAAAATGCGGTCTGTGCGAAACCCGCAAGCAAACCGTGTTTGCTGATGGCATACCCCATGCACCCCTAATGGTGGTGGGAGAAGGACCTGGCGTGGACGAGGACGCGACAGGCCGGCCATTTGTGGGTAAGTCAGGGCAACTGTTGGATCGAATGCTCAAAGCCGTTGGCGCGAGCCGTACAAACAACACCTATATCGCCAATGTGGTGAAGTGTCACCCCCCCGGCAACCGCAATCCTGAACAAGCCGAAATTGATCAATGTTCGCCATACCTTGTTCAGCAAATCAAGGCCAGTAGGCCCCAAGTTTTGCTACTGGTGGGGCGCTTTGCAATTCAAACTCTTTTGAACACTAAAAAGCCAGTGGGGGAATTGCGGGGCACGGTTCACAGAGTGATTGTGGATGGGCTCGACATCCCCGCTGTGGTCACATATCACCCAGCCTATCTGTTGCGCAGACCTGAGGAAAAACAGAAAGCGTGGGACGATTTGTTACTGCTGAAACAGCAAGGCGTAATTTAAACAGCCTGTTACAACGGAACGCCGACCGGGCGATCCTCGCCAATTCGCGCTTCCACGTTGTATAAGCGCTGGTTGCGGCGGTGCCAAATAATCACCATCAGCATGGTGGCCATGACAAAGCCGCCGAACATCAAAATCACGTTGTTCACGTGCACATCAAAACTGATCAAGATGGCGTAAATGCCGAGCATCGTCAGGACTGAAATATTTTCATTGAAATTTTGAATGGCAATCGATCGGCCTGCACTCATGAGTACATGACCGCGGTGTTGCAGCAAAGCGTTCATGGGCACAACGAAAAATCCGCTCAGTGCGCCGATTACGGTGATCAGCAGGTAAGCCATACCCTGGTTGTTGACCAACACCATGGTCATGCACACAATGCCCATCAGAATGCCCATGGGTAGCACCAACATCGATTTTTTCAGGGGAATCAGTTTCGCAGCAGCCACAGCGCCAGCAGCCACGCCGAATGCGCAAACACCTTGAAGAATGGCGCCTTTGTCCAGTGGCAGGCCCAAGGCACTTTCAGCCCATTTCAGCACGATAAATTGAAGCGTGGCCCCGGCACCCCAAAAAAGAGTGGTAACAGCCAATGAGATTTGACCCAACTTGTCGTTCCACAATTGTTTGACGCAGCCATAAAACTTGCGGGTCATGATGATTGGGTGATTCAGCTGGGGTTCATAGCGTGCCCCCGTGTCTGGAATCTTGAAGTTAAAAATCGCTGCGATCAAATACCCTGAGGTGATCACAAAAATTGCAGCTTCAGCAGGCGTATCCATATTGTCAGTCACACCTGGAATATGCAGTTGCATCAGGTATTGGCTAGTGCCCGGCGCAATCAATATGCCGCCAAGCACGGTGCCAAGAATGATCGACAGCACTGTGAGCCCTTCAATCCAGCCGTTGGCCTCTACAAGCCGGTCGTGCGGCAAAAGCTCGGTCAGAATGCCATATTTTGCAGGCGAGTAGGCTGCAGCGCCCAGGCCCACCACCGCATAAGAAAGTAGAGGGTGCACACCGAAGAACATCATCAGGCAACCCACAATCTTGATCGAGTTGGTGATCAACATGACCCGCCCTTTGGGCAAGGTATCTGCGAACCCGCCAACAAATGGGGCTAGCACCACGTACGACACTACGAAGAACAGCTTCAGCAATGGGGTCATCCAGTCAGGAGACTGGATCTGAAACAGCAATGCGATTGCTGCAATCAAAAGTGCGTTGTCTGCAAGCGACGAGAAAAACTGCGCCGCCATGATGGTGTAAAAGCCGGGTTTCATTCAACTGTGAATTGAGCGAAATCCAATTAGTGCGATTTCGCCGTTTCGCTGCTCGTTCAACGGTGTTGAGGCGTTATATCATATCCAAGCGCTTCGCGTATTAAGCAATGCCTTTTTTACGAAGTTCGAGCCAACCCCTAAATCACCAATTGCCAGCCCATGCCGCGACCCATACGTGCAGTGGTCAAACCCGCCGCCATCTCTGCCAATATCAATAGAATCAAAGAATTGCTGGGCAATGTTGTGATGATGCCTGTGGTGAAAGCCAATGGTTATGGGCATGGTTTGGAACGAATCATCGACGGCTTGTGGCAAGCAGACGCCTTGGCCATCTTAGAAATAGAGGGTGCGGCTCGCTTGCGTAGCATGGGCTGGAACAAGCCAATTGTGTTACTCGAGGGCTGTTTTGATCAGACCGATTTGCTGAAGGCCATGGAGTTGCGTTGCGATTGGGTGGTTCACAATCAGAACCAGTTGAATGACCTCGCGGCTATTGCGCAGTCGCAGCCTGCACACAAACCCCAAATTTTCCTGAAATTGAACACAGGCATGAATCGCTTGGGGTTTCAACCTGCTCAAGCGCAAGCCGCCATTCAGTGGCTCGATGAGTTCACCCTGAAACATCAATGGCCTACGCCTGTGTTGATGACGCACTTTGCCAATGCGGATGAAGCGGAGCCCAGGGCTCGTTTGCCTTTTGCGCAGCGTCAGCATCAAATCTTGATGGATCTCAAACCCGACCATTGGCGAAGTAGTCTGGCCAATTCAGCTGGCAGCCTTAATTTTCCGATGCTCGCTGGTGATATTGCGCGCCCGGGCATTGCCATATACGGGGCCACCCCAGGCCCAAATGCGGCAGCCAATTATGGCCTCAAGGCAGCAATGATCTTCAGCAGTGAAATTATTGCAATTCAATCTGTGAAGAAGGGCGACAGGGTTGGCTATGGCTCGCGGTGGGAAGCCAGCGACAGCGGGCGTGTTGCCGTGGTGGCCTGCGGTTATGCCGATGGCTACCCGCGTCATGCGCCCGACGGAACCCCTACCTATGTAGAAGGTCATGTTGCGCCGGTCGCAGGCCGTGTTTCGATGGACATGATGACCATTGACATCAGCCATATTCCGAATGCAGATGTTGGCAGTGCTGTTGAATTGTGGGGTGAACACATTCCAGTTGATGTGGTGGCCGACCGTTGTGGCACCATTGGTTATGAATTGTTGTGTGCAATTGCGCCGCGAGTACCATTTTTAGAAGCCTAGTCGTTACAGGGACATGCAGTTTTGGCCAAAAGTAAAAGTCAGTATCAATGCACGGAATGCGGTTCTGTTTTTGCCAAATGGCAAGGTCAGTGCAGCGATTGCAACAGTTGGAACACGCTGGTTGAATCGGCCGTAAGCACGGCAACAGCGCCCAAGCACAGTCGTTTTGCAGCCCTTGCTGCACAAAGTAGCAGCGTCATCAAGCTTTCCGAAATTCAGGCGCAAGACCACCCACGTTTCAGCAGCGGTGTCCCCGAATTTGACCGTGTGTTGGGTGGGGGAATGGTGCCGGGCATGGTGGTGTTGCTTGGCGGTGACCCTGGAATCGGTAAATCCACCTTGCTATTGCAATCCATGGTCACCTTGGCCAAAACAACTTCAGCCTTGTATGTCAGTGGTGAGGAATCTGCCGGGCAAATCGCCTTGCGTGCTCAACGCCTTGGGCTCGAACACACTAACCTGAATGTGTTAACCGAAATTCAGCTTGAGCAAATTGTTGCGCAACTTGAAGCACACAAACCCCAAGTGTTGGTGATCGATTCCATTCAAACCCTGTACACCAGCGAGTTGAGTGCAGCGCCAGGGTCTGTAAGCCAGGTACGCGAATGTGCAAGTCAGCTTACACGGCTTGCCAAAGCCCTGGGGATCACTACCATTTTGGTCGGCCATGTTACCAAGGAAGGTACTCTGGCCGGCCCCCGCGTGCTCGAGCATATCGTAGACACGGTGCTGTATTTCGAAGGCGATTCACAGTCCTCATTTCGCCTTGTGCGAGCGTTCAAAAACCGGTTTGGTGCGGTGAACGAGTTAGGTGTATTTGCCATGACTGACCGAGGCTTGAAAGGGGTCAACAATCCCTCAGCCTTGTTTTTGTCGCAAACTGCCGAATGGGTGGCCGGGTCCTGCGTGATGTGCACTCAAGAGGGTGCGCGCCCATTGCTTGTTGAAATTCAGGCTTTGGTCGATTCCTCGCATTCGCCTTCACCGCGCAGGTTGTCGGTGGGGCTTGAACAAAACCGCCTCGCCATGCTGCTGGCGGTAATGCATCGCCATGCGGGTCTGCAGTTTTTTGATCAAGACATTTTTATCAACGCCGTGGGTGGTGTAAGAATTTCAGAACCTGCAGCCGACCTGGCGATTGTTTTGGCCATGGTGTCCTCCTTGCGCAACAAACGCCTACCCAAAGAACTGGTGGTGTTTGGTGAAATCGGCCTGTCTGGTGAGCTACGCCCTGCACCGCGCGGGCAAGAAAGGCTGCGTGAGGCTGCCAAACTTGGATTTACCCACGCCATTGTGCCTGCCAGCAATGCACCGAAGCAGCCAATTGATGGTATCGAAGTGATCGGCGTTGATCGTGTTGAAAAGGCGCTCGCGGCGCTGAGAGACAAGCTGGATTGTTTTTGAGTCCGCTTTGACTTGACTTGTGATTGATACGACAATTGCGCAGATAACAATAAATTCACTCTATTGAGCGATCCATGTCCAAAAGCCGTTTGTTCTTGTCTGTTGTATGGGCCACCGTAGGCTCGCTCGTGCTTGCCGCTTGTTCCCGTTCCGAAATTGACACCACTGAAGTGATTCGACCTGTGCGAGTCATGGAGCTTCAAGCGGGTGACAGTACTTTTGAAGAAAGTTTTCCAGGTCAGATTGAACCCCGTTTTCAGGCAAAACTCAGCTTCCAGGTGGGTGGTAAGTTGACCGCACGCCTTGTGGACGTTGGGGACAAGGTTACCAAAGGCCAAATACTTGCAAAAATTGATCCTCAGGACTTGAGCCTGGCCTTACAGGCAGCCCAGGCACAGTTTGATGCAGCAGCCACCGAGCATGCCCAGCTTAAAACAGACCTGGAACGTGCCAAAACCCTGAAGCAACAAAACTTCATCAGCCAGGCTGAACTGGATCGCCGACAGTTGGCATTCGATGCCGCCGGCAGCCGTTTGAGCCAGGCTCGCGCGCAATTGAACACGCAGGCCAATCAGCGGCAATACGGTGACTTGCGTGCTCCGGGCATCGGTGTAATTTCCGGTGTGTATGCTGAAGCAGGCCAGGTATTGGCCCCAGGCCAGGCAGTGGTGCAATGGGCCGATGAGAATGATGTACAGGTCAGTATGGCTGTGCCCGAGAATAGGGTCAGCGAGATCAAGCCGGGTCAGGAGGCAAGTGTGTTGCTGTGGTCTGGCAAACAGGCTCTGGCAGCAAAAGTGAGAGAGGTGTCACCCGTGGCTGACCCGGTAACACGCACATATGCTGTGTTGCTGGATGTGAACGACCCGGCCAGAGTTTCCCGTTTCGGAATGAGCGCTACGGTGAAGTTCACCACAGCCGCCAAGTCGACCGCGTTCAAGTTGCCCATTTCGGCCCTGGTTGCGGAGCATACCGGTGCTTTTGTGTGGGTTTTCGATGAGAAGCAAGGTGTGGTCAACAAACGTGTTGTTGAGCCCTATGACGTGTCTGAAAGCGACTTTCTGGTTAAGGATGGCTTAAGCAATGGGGAGTTGATTGTCACTGCGGGCACCCATGTTTTGAACGAAGGCCAAAAGGTTCGTCGTTTCATTGAAACGAGCGATCTTTCCAAATGAGAAAAATCAACCTGTCGCGCTGGGCGCTCGAAAACCAGCCATTGGTTCGCTACCTCCTTGCAGTTTTCATCTTCGCGGGAGTGGCCGCATTTTTCTCCTTGGGTCAAGAAGAAGATCCTCCGTTTGTGTTTCGCGGCATGGTGGTGCGAGCCTACTGGCCGGGTGCAACGGCCATGCAAATGGGTCAGCAAGTGGCCGATCCTATTGAGAAGGTGATTCAGGAAATACCCTTCGCTTACAAAATCCGTTCGTATTCCAAGCCGGGTGAAACCGTTATTTTTCTCCAGTTGGATGACAGCGCACCGCCCAAGCAAGTGGCCGATATTTGGTACACCACACGTAAACGGGTCAGCGACATGGCTGGAACATTACCGCGTGGTGTAGTTGGCCCATTTTTCAATGACGAGTTTGGCGACACTTTTGGCGTGTTGCTGGCATTCTCCGCCGATGGATTCAAGTACGCGGAATTAAAAGACTTCGTGACGCAGGTACGTCAGGAAATGCTCAAAGTGCCCGATGTGGCCAAGGTGCAGCTGTTTGGCGTTCAACCTGAGAAAGTGTTCATTGATGTCTCGCATTACAAAATTGCGCAACTGGGGATTTCAGCGCAAGACATCTTCAATCAAATCAACAGTCAGAACGCGGTCACCTCTCAGGGGGTTTTAAGCCTCGAAGACCAAAAGGTGTGGTCAAGAGTACAGGGGCAGTTTGAGTCCATCGATGATCTCGCCAACCTCCCGATTCGGGCGGGCAACAATACACTTCTGCTCAAAGACATTGCTCACGTGCATCGTGGCTACCAAAACCCGCCTGTGTCCAAAATGCGCTTTAACGGTAAAGAGGTCATTGGTCTTGGCATTTCAATGGTCAACGGTGGAGACATCATTCGCCTTGGCCAGGAGTTGGAAAAGGTAGAGCGCCGCATATTGGCTGAACTCCCGGTGGGTATTGAACTTCAGCGCGTGGCAGACCAACCCAAGTCAGTCAGCACCTCTGTCAATGAGTTCGTGAAAGTGTTGATCGAAGCGATTGTGATCGTGTTGGCAGTCAGCTTTTTGAGTTTGGGGCTACACAGCAAACCCTTTCGCATCGACACACGGCCAGGTCTGGTGGTGGCGTTGACCATTCCCTTGGTATTGGCGCTTACTTTTCTGGCCATGTCGTTCTTCAATATCAACCTGCACAAAATTTCGCTGGGTGCACTGATTATCGCGCTAGGCTTGTTGGTCGATGATGCGATCATTGCGGTAGAAATGATGGTTCGCAAGCTGGAAGAGGGTTATTCGCGCTTTGATGCGGCCATTTTTGCCTACGACTCCACTGCCATTCCAATGCTCACGGGCACGCTGATTACAGCTGCGGGGTTTTTGCCCATTGCTTTGGCTCAGTCAGCGGCAGGCGAGTACACCTATTCAATTTTTGCGGTTACTGCCATTGCGCTGGTGTTGTCGTGGTTTGTCGCGGTTATTTTTGTGCCTTATATTGGCTATTGGTTGCTTAAAAAGCCCAAAGACGGACAAGGCCACACGGAGGTGTTCGATACGCCGTTCTACCAGCGCTTTCGCCGCTGGATTGAGGTGTGCGTTAACCACCGCTGGATCACAATAACGGTCACAGTTCTTGCCTTCATTGGTGGCGGCTATTCCTTCAAATTCATTGAGCAGCAGTTTTTCCCAGACTCCAACCGATTGGAAATCATGGTGAATTTGTGGTTACCCGAGGGTACCGCATTTGAGGAAACGGAAAAGCAGGCGATCAAACTGGAGCAATGGCTGGCCAATCAACCCGAAGTGCAGGGCTATGCCAGTTTTGTAGGCGATGGGGCGCCCCGTTTTTATTTGTCGCTTGATCAAAAGTTTGTACAAAGCAATTTGGCCGAACTTATAGTGATTCCCAAAACATTCGAAGACCGGGAAATACTGCGCGGCAAACTGAAGGAACACCTCGAAAACAACTTCCCTGACATACGTCCGCGAATTACCTTGTTGCCCAATGGGCCGCCCGTGACTTATCCCGTGCAGTTCGTGGTGCAGGGCCCAGACCCTCGCGTTGTGCGTGTAGTTGCCGACCAGGTCAAAGAGGCCGTGGCCTCTAGCGAATACACCCGTGGCACGCATGACAACTGGAATGAAAACATCAAGGTGATGAAAGTCGAGGTAGACCAGGCTCGCGCCCGTGCCTTGGGTGTCAGCAGTCAAAGCATTGCAGAGTCCTCGCATGTCATTTTGTCGGGCGCAACCATTGGGCAGTATCGCGAAAATAACCGCCTCATCGACATTGTGTTTCGAAACCCCGAAAGCGAGCGCGACACTCTGGCTGAACTCATGAACGCCAATGTGCCCACGGCAAGCGGAGCCTATGTGCCGTTATCCCAAGTGGGCAAGGTCACCATGAGTTTTGAGCCCGGCGTGATTTGGCGAGAGGGTGGTGAGTTTGGAATTACAGTGAAGGCGGATGTGGTTTCCGGTATTCAGGGCACCACCGTTGCCTTGGCGATGAACAAGGCACTAGACCCCTTGCGGTCTGAGTTACCACTGGGCGTATCGGTGAACCTGGATGGTCTGGCCGCCGATTCTGGCAAGGCCCAGCAGTCGATCATGGCCAATGTGCCTTTGATGTTGTTTATCGTGCTTACTTTGCTGATGTTGCAACTGAAAAGCTTTGGTCGAACCTTGCTGGTTTACTTCACCGGCCCTTTGGGCATTATTGGTGCTGCGTTGGCCTTGATCATCACTGCGCGCCCGTTCGGTTTTGTGGCACAACTGGGCGTGATCGCCCTGTTCGGCATGATTATTCGAAACTCGGTAATTTTGGTGGACCAAATCGAGCAAGACCGAGCTGCGGGGGTAGATCCCTATGAGGCTATCATTGGCTCAACCATTCGACGCTCACGGCCTATATTGTTGACCGCGGCGGCAGCCGTGCTGGCCATGATCCCGTTGATGCGTTCGCAATTCTGGGGCCCCATGGCCGTAGCGATCATGGGTGGCTTGATTGTGGCCACCTTGCTCACCCTGTTTTTCCTGCCCGCCTTGTACGCCGCAGCTTACCGAATTCGTAAACCACGGCTTTGAATTGAGACGACCCTTCAAAATCTCAGCACTTGCGTCGTCCAAGCGGTACTGAATTTTTTGAAAGGGGTGATTATTTTCTGCTCGGTCAGCAAGTGGTAACCGGCCGCCTCGTGTACTTTCAGTTCCGAAACGCGCATCCGGAACAGCGCTCGCAAAGGCCTCGCAAAAAGGCGTTGGTCCTCTGGCGTATTTTTCCAGGCTATGTTGGCTTTCTCAAGCAAATGTGCGCCTACTTCACTGAACATCTGCGCGCTGGCACCGTTGTGTTCCCTGCGTTTGATTTGTTCTGCAGTCACCCCATGTTTGGCCAGTAATTCGACGGGCAAGGGCTGAAACCCCTGGTCCAGGTATTTCGCAAGTCGAAGTAACTGGCAAAGGCGCGTGGCTGTGGCCCAGAATTCCAGTAGCTGCGTGTAATCCGCAGTTGAGCTGATAAACCTGGCCTGTACCAAACCAATCCAGGGCTTGGTTTCAAGCAGCACATCGTTATGCCAGTCGGCCATGCTGTTGTAACGCTTGGGTTCGCATCCGCTGGCCACCCGGTTGATTAGTTCTCCCCAGTGTTCAGGGGGGATTTTCGCAATCACGGGTTTTGATATTGCTGTTACGACAGGGTGAGGGTTGCTGTTGCTTGCTGCGCCAGCCAGGGCATTTTGCCACCAGCCCAGTTTGACCTGTGTCAAGCCTGCCTCCAGCTGCTTCAGGCAAGCCTGCCTCAACTCGTGGTTCAAGGTAAAGCAGCCAAGCCAAAATGCTTTCAGTTCTTCAGCTTGGAACAGGGTTGCGTAGTGCAGAGAGGCGGTTTCCCCGCTTACTTTCTCGCGGCAGTAGGCAAGCGGGTTTTCTAGAGATACAGCCATGTCACCTTCTAATTGGGGGTAATGCAGTCAATAAATGACATTGTAAGGGCTTCAAAGTTAAAATCGGGCTATAATGCGCGCCTACATGCGGATGTGGCGAAATTGGTAGACGCACCAGATTTAGGTTCTGGCGTAGCAATACGTGAAGGTTCGAGTCCTTTCATCCGCACCACCCCTCTTGTGCCCCGGGTATATCGCTTCTGGGGCGGTCCAGTTTTACCAAGCCCCCGCCAAAGCTGCTTCATACTTGTGTAAGATATCGGCAATTGTAGAGCCTTTACGCCCATTAACCATCCCCTTGGTCAACCTTGCCAAGGCAACTAGTTCAAGAGTTCCAAATGACTGAAACAACCACCACTGCCAGCTCACTCGAGAAAACCATTTCCTTGAAGCTGTCGGTTGAAAAAATCAATGCTGAAGTTGAGAAGCGCCTGAAAAAGGTAGCTCGGACAGCTCGCATGCCCGGTTTTCGCCCAGGTAAAGTACCCATGAAAATGGTGGTACAGAACTACGGCCCCCAAGTACATTCCGAAGTATTGAACGATGAAATCGGTCGTACCTTCAGCGAAGAAGTTCAAAAGCAGGATCTGCGAGTGGCTGGCCAGCCCCGCATCGAAGCCGCCAAGGACGCAGCTGATGACTCATTTGAGTTCAATGCCATTTTTGAAGTGTTCCCCGAAGTGAAGTTTGGCGACTTCGCCACGCTTGAAATTGAGAAAACAGTGGTTGAAGTCTCCGACTCTGAAGTGGATAAAACCATTGAAATTCTGCGCAAGCAGCGCGCCAGCTTCGCTGAAGTAGACCGTGGCTCTGCTGATGAGGACAAAGTAACCCTGGATTTCGTGGGCAAAATTGACGATGTACCCTTTGACGGCGGCACCGCTGAAGATTTCTCTTTTGTAATCGGCAAGGGCCAAATGCTGCCCGAATTCGAAGCTGCCGCAAAAGGCCTGAAGAAAGGCGAAGAGAAAACCTTTGATCTCGCTTTCCCCGCTGATTACCACGGCAAGGATGTCGCAGGCAAAACTGCCCAGTTCACAATCACGATCAAGAAAGTAGAAGGCCCCCAGTTGCCTGAACTGAACGAAGAGTTTGCCAAGGCCATGGGTATTGCCGACGGTTCACTGGACAAGCTGCGCGACGATGTGCGCGTGAATTTGAGCCGTGAAGTCAGCAACCGTACCAAGGCGCAAACCAAAGAAGCGGTGATGAATGCTTTGTTGAAAGTGACAGAGTTTGATGTACCCAAAGCCTTGATTCAATCCGAAACTACTGAATTGGCCTCTCGCGCACGTCAGGACCTGAAGGCCCGTGGCATGCAAAACGTAGAAGAAATTCAGTTGCCTGAAGACATTTTTGCAGCACAGGCAGAGCGTCGCGTTCGCTTGGGCTTGATCGTGTCAGACTTGGTGAAAGAAAACAGCTTGCAAGCCAAACCTGAGCAGGTTCGTGCCTTTATTGAAGAACAGGCTCAAAGCTATGAGAACCCTGCAGAAGTCATGCAGTGGTATTTTCAGGATCGCGCCCGTTTGGCGGATGTAGAAGCGGTTATTCTGGAAGACAATGTGGTTGAATTCGCTTTGAGCAAATCCAAAGTGGTTGAAAAGAAATTGTCCTTTGACGAACTGATGGGAAATAAATAAATGATGTGGAACCCTCGCTCTATGACGAACAACATGAACAATTCTGGTGCGCTTGAAACCCAGGGCAATATGTACGTGCCCATGGTGATTGAGCAAAGTGGTCGGGGCGAGCGGGCCTATGACATTTATTCGCGCTTGCTTAAAGAGCGCGTCATTTTCCTGGTGGGTCCTATCAACGACCAAATGGCCAACGTCATCGTGGCGCAAATGTTGTTCCTCGAAAGCGAAAACCCTGACAAAGACATCGCGCTGTATATCAACAGCCCAGGTGGCTCAGTGTCTGCAGGCATGGCTATTTACGACACCATGCAGTTCATCAAGCCCGATGTGTCAACCCTGTGTACCGGATTGGCAGCCAGTATGGGCGCGTTCTTGCTGTCTTCTGGTACCAAGGGCAAGCGCTTTTCCCTGCCCAATAGCCGAATCATGATTCACCAGCCTCTGGGTGGCGTGCAGGGTCAGGCGTCCGACATTGAAATTCACGCCAAGGAAATTTTGTATTTGCGTGAGAAATTGAACGGAATACTGGCTGAGAACACAGGTAAGACGATCGAAGAGATTGCACGTGACACCGATCGTGATAACTTTATGGGTGCAGACTCTGCCAAAGAGTACGGCTTGATTGACGACGTGTTGAAGCACCGTGTGCCACCGGCCGACAAGAAGTAACTGCAGTAACACTAAAACCTGGATTTCTTGATTGCCCTTAAGGGGGCTTTCCAGAGGATAAAAGATGTCAGAAAAGAAAGGCTCAAGCGAAAAGCTGCTGTATTGCTCCTTCTGTGGCAAAAGTCAGCATGAAGTAAAAAAATTGATCGCAGGGCCCTCTGTGTTCATCTGCGATGAATGCATTGAGTTGTGCAATGACATCATTCGTGATGAAGCAGCGGAGGCCACGGCCACAGGTGGAGGCGACAAGCTACCCACCCCCCAGGAAATTCGTTCTATTCTTGACCAGTATGTCATTGGTCAGGACAAAGCCAAGCGTGTGCTTGCTGTAGCGGTATACAACCACTACAAACGCCTGCGCCACATGAGCAAAAAAGACGACATCGAGCTGACGAAAAGCAATATTTTGCTGGTTGGCCCAACGGGTTCCGGCAAAACATTGTTGGCCCAAACCCTGGCCCGTTTGTTGAATGTACCTTTTGTGATCGCCGACGCCACCACGCTGACCGAAGCGGGTTACGTGGGTGAAGATGTCGAGAACATCATTCAAAAGCTGCTGCAAAGCTGCAATTACGAAGTAGAAAAAGCTCAGCGTGGCATTGTGTACATTGACGAAATCGACAAGATTTCCCGCAAGTCTGACAATCCGTCCATTACCCGTGACGTGTCTGGCGAGGGCGTACAGCAAGCCTTGCTGAAATTGATCGAGGGCACTGTTGCATCCGTACCTCCACAAGGCGGCCGCAAGCATCCCAATCAGGATTTCGTTCAAATTGATACCACCAACGTACTATTTATCGTGGGTGGTGCATTTGAAGGTTTGGACAAGGTTATCCGTAACCGGTCCGAGCGTTCAGGTATTGGTTTTGGCGCGACTGTGAAAAGCAAGGAAGAGGGCAATGTGGGAACCTTGCTGGCTGAAGTTGAGCCAGAAGACCTGATCAAGTTCGGTATCATCCCTGAATTGGTGGGTCGCCTGCCTGTCATCGCGACCCTCGAAGAACTGGATGAACCTGCGTTGATCGAGATTTTGACCAAACCTAAAAATGCCATGGTCAAGCAGTTTGAAAAGTTGCTCGAAATGGATGGCGCAGAACTTGAAGTTCGTCCATCCGCGTTGAGCGCAATTGCCAAGAAAGCGATTCAACGCAAAACAGGTGCACGTGGTTTGAGAACCATTCTTGAACAGGCTTTGCTGGGTATCATGTACGACCTGCCTGGCGACACCAACGTCAAGAAAGTGGTGATTGATGAAAATACAATCAATGGCACAGGGCAACCTTTGTTGATTTACGAGGATCAGCCCAAAGTGGCCAGCAGCAAAGACAAATCCTGATGCTGAAAACCACCTCAAAACAGATTGCAAAATGATTAAAAAAGCCCAACTCCACGGTTGGGCTTTTTCTTTTCAGTGGTATTGTTTATTTGTCGTGAAATAAAGCTTGAATAAGCGCGTTTTAACCCCACTGTAGGGTTATGCATTTAATAGGTGATTCATATGTCAGCAACTAACGTGCTTCCGGAACAACCCATCGAATTGTCATTGCTTCCATTGCGAGATGTAGTCGTGTTCCCGCACATGGTGATTCCGCTTTTCGTGGGTCGTCCAAAATCCATCAAAGCGCTGGAAATCGCGATGGAAACAGGCAAAAGTATTCTTCTGGTAGCGCAAAAATCGGCCACCAAAGATGAGCCCAGCGACAAAGATATTTACAACATTGGTTGCGTAGCCAATGTGCTCCAAATGCTGAAGTTACCCGATGGCACTGTGAAGGTGTTGGTAGAAGGTGTGCAGCGTGCGCGCCTGACCAAGGTTACAGACGAAGGCACACACTTTGCTGCTACAGCATTGCCCTTGTTGCCCGATCCTTCACAAAGCCCGGAAACCGAGGCCATGAAGCGTGCCGTAATGGCGCAGTTCGATTCCTACGTGAAATTGAACAAAAAAATTCCACCAGAAATTTTGACATCGCTGGCCAGTATTGAAGATATTGGTCGGCTAGCGGACACAATCGTCAGTCACTTGCCACTGAAGCTGGAGCAAAAGCAGTCCATTCTGGAAACCTTTAGCATTGCGCAGCGCCTGGAGGCATTGTTGTCTCAACTGGAAACCGAGATCGATATTCTTCAGGTTGAGAAGCGCATTCGTGGTCGCGTAAAGCGCCAGATGGAAAAAAGCCAGCGCGAGTACTACTTGAACGAGCAGGTCAAAGCCATTCAGAAAGAATTGGGTGAGGGCGAAGACGGCGCGGACATGGAAGAGCTTGAAAAGCGAATCAAGGCTGCGCGCATGCCCAAAGAAGCCTTGAAAAAAGCTGAAGCTGAATTGAAGAAGCTGAAGCTGATGTCGCCCATGTCAGCAGAAGCCACTGTGATTCGCAACTACATCGACGTGTTGGTAGGGCTGCCCTGGAAGAAGAAAACAAAGATCAACAATGATTTGGCCAATGCCGAGAAGGTACTTGACGAAGATCATTATGGTTTGGAAAAAGTGAAAGAGCGCATTGTGGAGTACCTCGCAGTGCAGCAGCGTGTTGACAAACTCAAGGCGCCAATTCTTTGTTTGGTGGGCCCTCCCGGAGTTGGTAAAACCTCGCTGGGACAATCTGTAGCCAAGGCAACAAACCGCAAGTTTGTTCGCATGGCCCTGGGCGGTGTGCGTGATGAAGCTGAAATTCGTGGTCACCGCAAAACGTATATTGGATCCATGCCTGGCAAGGTATTGAACAGCATCACGAAAGTAGGTGTTCGCAATCCACTGTTCTTGCTCGACGAAATCGACAAAATGGGGCAAGACTTCCGTGGCGACCCTGCATCGGCTTTACTTGAAGTACTTGATCCTGAGCAAAACAGCACTTTTGTAGATCACTACGTGGAAGTGGAATACGATTTGAGCGATGTGATGTTCGTGGCCACTGCAAACTCACTGAACATCCCGCATGCTTTGTTGGACCGCATGGAGGTGATTCGCCTGAGCGGCTACACCGAAGACGAGAAAGTGAACATTACGCAGAAGTATTTGCTGCCCAAACAGTTGAAAAACAATGGTGTGAAAGACGAAGAGCTGAGCGTTTCTGAAGCAGCCATTCGCGACGTGATTCGCTACTACACTCGCGAGGCGGGTGTGCGTGGACTTGAGCGTGAAATGTCCAAGATTTGCCGCAAGGTAGTGCGTCAAATGGTGTTGGGCAAAAACGAAAAGAAAGTGCAGGTGACTCCGAAAAACCTCGACAAGTTTCTGGGCGTTCGTCGCTTTAACTTCGGCATGGCTGAAAAAGAAAACCAGGTGGGTCAGGTCACTGGTTTGGCCTGGACAGAAGTGGGCGGTGAATTACTCACCATTGAAACGGTCTCCATGCCCGGCAAAGGTAACGTGATTCGCACAGGTTCATTGGGCGACGTCATGAAAGAATCGGTGGAGGCTGCGCGTTCGGTAGTGCGCGCGCGCGCAAATCGATTGGGTATTCGTAACGATGCTTTCGAGAAGCGCGACATTCACGTTCACGTACCTGAAGGCGCCACACCGAAAGATGGTCCTTCAGCAGGTATCGCGATGACGACTGCTTTGGTGTCAACTTTGACGAACATGCCAGTGCGTTCTGACGTTGCAATGACTGGTGAAATTACGCTGCGTGGCGAAGTTTTGGGTATCGGTGGCTTGAAAGAAAAGCTGTTGGCTGCTCACCGCGGTGGTATTAAAACTGTGCTTATTCCTGAAGAAAACGTGAAGGATTTGGCGGAAATTCCAGCCAATGTGAAGAACAGCTTGGAGATCATTCCAGTGAAATGGATCGATCAAGTGCTGCAACATGCCCTGGAATCGCTTCCAGAGCCAGTCTCCGAGCCAGCCGAGGTGATTGCAGGCAAAGCTGATGAGGCTGCTGCAAACCCAAGTGTAAAGCATTGATATCAATTGGTATTTTAAACAAGCCTCCGCATGAAAATGTGGAGGTATTTTTTTTGTGCATCGCGGAAAGCCTTAACTGGCTTGAAAAATAAGGGTTATCCGCCCGCAAAATGTGTTGACAGCTAGGTTTCAGCCATGTCTAAATTAAGAACTGGAAGCAACGTGGTGCCTGTTTTTGGGCACTTTTTATTTGTCACCATGAGGGGGCTTTTTACATGAATAAAACCGAACTGATCGATCAAATTGCTGAGTCAGCAGAAATTTCCAAAGCGGCCGCTGGTCGTGCATTGGACGCAATGATTGCTGCTGTTAAAACAACCTTGAAAAAAGGTGGTTCAGTAACTTTGGTTGGTTTTGGAACCTTTGCTGTTGGCAAGCGTGCTGCACGTAGCGGCCGTAATCCACGCACCGGCGCAACAATCAAAATCAAGGCAGCCAAGGTGCCCAAGTTCCGTCCTGGCAAAGCTCTTAAAGACGCAGTAAATTAAATTTAAAAATTTTTTGACAAAAGGTATTGCAGGCCGAGTTAATTTGTATATAATTGCGGTCTTGGCTGATTCGCAGTAAGACAAACACTAGTAAAACAGTGAGCGTCGGGTGCTTAGCTCAGTTGGTAGAGCGGAGCCCTTACAAGGCTTAGGTCGGGAGTTCGAGCCTCTCAGCACCCACCAACATTGCGAAACAGCAACCAACTTTGGAGTGGTAGTTCAGTTGGTTAGAATACCGGCCTGTCACGCCGGGGGTCGCGGGTTCGAGCCCCGTCCACTCCGCCAAACAAAAAAGGGAATCTTCGGATTCCCTTTTTTCATTTCCGCCCACATTCATTTCCAACCCCAGCCGCGCCCCACACGGTTTTCCGGTGTGTACCTTCAGGTATAGTATTCGCTTGTTGTTCAACACTAAACCCACCTACAAAACATGTTTGAATTCATCCGAAACAATCAGAAGATCATGCAGTTTGTGCTGCTGCTGTTTATTGCACCCGCATTTGCCTTGTTTGGTCTTGAGGGATACAACACCGTCAGCGCGGACGCCAATGCCTTGGCGATTGTGGGCGACTATCCAATTAGTCAGGAAGAATTCGATCAGGTCAAACGTGAGCGCATTGAGGAGGCTCGTGCACAGTCTGGCGAGAACTTTGATCCCAAGGTGTTTGAGTCACCTGAAATCAATCGTCAATTGCTGGATACATTGGTGCTTCAATATTTGCTTCAACAGTCTGTGCAGAAGCAGTATTTGACTGCGTCAGACAAAGCATTGGCCGAAGACATTGCACGCACTCCATTGTTTCAGGTGGATGGCAAATTTGATCTTGAAACATACAAGCGCGAATTGGCTGCGCGTGGGTTGACGCCCACGCAACATGAGGCGAATGTGCGTTTTGGTCTGGCTAGAAATCAGGTGCTCGATCCCGTGTTGCGCGCTTCTTTCTTCCCCGAAACATTGAAAACCCAATTGGATGATGTGCAGCTGGCTGGCCGCGTTGTGCGAGTCAAAAATATTGATTTGGCCCCATACCTTGCAAACGTCAGCATTACCGATGAGCAAGTGGCCGCATTTTACGAAACCAACAAATCGCAGTTCATGGCGCCTCAAAAGGCCGATGTTGAATATGTAGTGCTTTCGCCCGATACCATCAAATCAAAAATTGAAGTCAGTGATGCTGATATTGCCGCTTACTACGAGCAAAACAAGGCTCGTTTTTCTACACCCGAAGAACGTCGTGCCCGCCATATTTTGTTGGATGCTGAGAAAGAGGGTGCCTCTGCAGACGATCTGAAGGCCGCGGCTGAAAAGGTGTTGGCTGAATTGAAAGCAAACCCATCGAAGTTCGCTGAACTCGCCAAGCAGTATTCAATCGACCCCGGCTCTGCAAACCAGGGCGGAGATCTCGGATTCTTTGGCAAAGGTGCAATGGTTCCTGAGTTTGAGCAGGCTGTGTTCTCTCAGAAAAAAGGTGAGTTGAGTGGTTTGGTGAAAAGCCAGTTCGGTTATCACATTGTTGAAGTCACTGAAATTCGTGGCGGTGAAGTTCAAGCGCTTGAGGATGTGAAAACCCAAATTGCAGATGAAATCAAAAATCAGAAAATGACCGCACAGTACGCTGACGCACAAGGCCGCTTTACGGAGTTGGTGTACGAAGGCGGGCAGTCGTTTGAAAACGTGGTCAAGGTACTTGGTGTGCAGGCACAAACCTTCAATGGTTTGACCCAAGGTGCTGCCAACGCGCCAGAGGTATTGAAAGATGCGAAAGTGATCGCAGAAATTTTTTCATCTGACTCGATTGAAAATAAAAACAACACCAAGGCTGTGCAAGTGGGTGAAACCATGGTGTCAGCTCGCATTGTGAATTACACCGCGGCAGCGGCACGTCCACTGGAGGAAATGAAACCAGTGATTCAGGCTCGCTTGAAGCAGGAAGAAGCTGCAAAAGCTGCATTGAAAGACGCCGATGCACTTGCCGCCAAGCTGGACAGCGAAAAGCCACAGGCTGGTTCTGATTTGTTGACAGGTTTTGCGGATTCAAAAACCGTGTCGGCTTTGAGTGCTGAAGGTTTGCCTGGCTTGGTGGCTCAGTCTGTGTTGAACACAGGCGTATCTGAATTGCCCAAAGCCAAGGTGATTGGACTGGGCAACAATGGCTATGCCGTGGCTTGGGTTGAAAGCAGTGCACCGTCTTCGGAAGTCAAAGCGAAGGCCGACCCGCAGGTGGTTCAGTACTACGAGAACATTGCAGGGCAGGTGTATCAAGAAGCCTTGTTGCTGGCCGCACGCGATGCAATGAAAAAGCGTGTTGAGGTCGAGATCAAGAAGACGTTCTGACCAAGCGAATGAGTGATTGCGGTTCGTAGCGCGTCACTCATTCTGGTTTGGGTTATGCGAAAAGTATGCATTCACTTCAATGTCGCAGAAAACGTCGGCCAAATGTTTTCCAGAATCTTCGGCTGTGCACCTGCGTTCGGATGAATTCCATCCGCTTGAAAGGCCGTCGGATCTAGCGCAAAACCTTCCAGCATGAACGGCACCAGTGGCACTTTCTGTTTGCGTGCCACGTCAGGGAATGTATCGCCAAACCGACGGGCGTAGGCGGGGCCGTAATTGGAGGGAATCTGCATGCCAATCAACACGGCCTGAGCCCCACTGCGACGTGCAGCCACCAGCATATTGGTCAAGTTGTCTTTCATCGTGTCGAGCGACAATCCTCGTAATCCATCATTTGCACCAAGTTCCAGAATCATGTGCGTGGGTTGATGCTGCTTCAGCAGTGCTGGCAAACGTGTTTTTCCACCCGCTGTGGTTTCACCCGATACCGATGCGTTCACCACATTGCAGTGCGGGAACTTTTCAGCCAAACGACTCTCCATCAAGGCAACCCAGCCTTGTTCTTTGGGCAAACCGTAAGCAGCCGAAAGGCTGTCGCCCATCACCAGAATTTTGCATTGCTGGCCAGCACTTGCCGCAAAGCTGGATACACTGGTCGACAAGCCAAAAGCGATCAGGCCAAATGCGAAGGCGTTTTTAATTTTTTTTGCAGTAAAGGCAAACATGAGTCGTGCAATCCTCGAAGTCGAAGGTTTAAATCAATTGGTTCAGGACGGGCAAAGTAGTTTGTCCATCCTTGAAAACATTTCGTTCACTATAAATCAAGGTGAAGCAGTTGCCATTGTGGGAGCCTCAGGTTCAGGCAAGTCCACATTGTTGGGCATGCTTGCTGGGTTGGACATTCCATCTAGCGGTGCAGTTCGCTTTTTGGGGGAAGACTTAACTCAACTTAACGAAGATCGCCGTGCGAGCTTGCGAGCCGAGCATGTGGGTTTTGTATTTCAGTCATTTCAGTTGCTCGACCACCTGAGTGCGCTTGAGAATGTGATGCTGGCCACTGAGTTGACGCCGATGCAGAATCGCGAGAAGGCCTGCAAGGAAATGTTGGAACGGGTGGGTTTGGGAGATCGCCTGAACCACACGCCCAAAACCCTTTCGGGTGGTGAACAGCAACGCGTGGCCTTGGCCAGGGCGTTTGTGCGTAAACCCACGATTGTGTTTGCCGATGAGCCCACGGGCAGCCTGGATTTTGCAACTGGGCAGCGAATCATCGATTTGATGTTTGACCTTCAAAAAGAGCTGGGTACCACTTTAATTCTGGTGACTCACGACGACAAGTTGGCGGCGCGCTGTTCACGACAATTGACCATTGCGGCGGGCGCTTTGGCTCAAGAGGTGGTTTAAACAGGTTTTCATGCGCTGGGCTATTTCGCTGGCATGTGAAATGTGCAGGCCTTCTCTTTCGCGTCCCATAGGTTCTACCGACAATCCATGCAGGTAAACCGAAAAGGATGCTGCCCTGAATTCTTCAAGCCCTTGGCCCAGCATGGCCGCTATCGCACCGGCAAGTACATCGCCACTGCCCGCGGTGGCCAGTGCAGGGCCACCCGTGGTGTTGATTTCAATTTGGTTTGAATCGCAGATCAGGCTGCCTGTTCCTTTCAAGACCACAGTGCAATCAAACTGGGTGGCCAGCGATTTCACCGCCTTGATGCGATCGGTCTGAATCATTTCAGTGGTGCTTTGTAGCAAGCGTGCCGCCTCCAGGGGGTGTGGTGTCAGAACCATGCTTTTTGAGCGGTGTTTGCGCCGGTAGTGCTCAAAACGCGCTCGCAACGCCGAATTTTTGGCAAGAAGGTTCAGTGCGTCGGCGTCCCAAACCATGTTCAAACCCTTGTCGTGCTCAAGCAGTGCGTAGACCATGTTTAAAGCTTCATCACTTTGCCCCAGGCCTGGGCCAACCACGACCGTGTCGGCAAACTCCAGGTTGCTCTCAAGGCCCTTGTTCATGATTTCCGGAAATATCAGGTCTAGAAAAGGCAATTGTCCTTGGCGCTGAACATCGGGTAAATGCAGGTCCGTTTCATGCAGCAACGTCAGGGCTACCCGTCCACAACCCAGCATCAGCGCGGTTCTGGCGCTTAATATACAAGCCCCCACCATGCCCTGTTGACCCCCCAGCACTGCGATGCTTCCAAAGCTGCCTTTGTGATGCTCATGACCCCGCATAGGCGAGCGTTGCAATTGATCAAGCCGGGAAACAGCGTGAACAAATGGGCCCCAGTCGTTGGTGTGCTTGTTTGTTTCAAGCAGGGCATCGCAATTCAGCGAGTCTATCCACAGTTCTCCGCACAAACCCTTGCCGCGCTCGCTTAACAGGCCTTGTTTGCAGGCCAGGTAACTGAAGGTGGTGTGGGCGTGAATGGCTGCGCCAGCGGCATGGCCCGTGTTGCAGTTCAACCCGCTGGGGCAGTCCAGCGCATACACCCTGGCTTTGTGACGATGCGCGTTGACATGTTGAATCAATCGTTCAATCAGGCCTTGCGGTGGCCTGTCGCAGGCAATGCCCAGTAAGCCGTCGACTATGACTGTACCCAAAGCAATCTCAGGCAATGGCATGTCGGGCTCAAGCTCGATGGGTTGAATGCCGTGTGCCAAGGCCCACAGCACCGCTTGCATGCGGTCTTTCGATCCTTGTTTCCCCTCGGTAACTTGCAACAAGTCAACTTGTAAACCTTTGCGTTTTAATTCTCCTGCCACAATGCAGGCGTCCCCCCCGTTGTTGCCTGGCCCTGCCAGGACCACGCAGCGAGTTGAATGTGTCTCGCTGTGAATAATTTGATCCACAATTTTCAGGGCTGAGCGTACCCCGGCGGCTTGCATCAGAAGAAAAGAATCAATGTGTGCAAAAGCCGTCTGCTCCAGTGCCCGAATTTGCGTCACCGACAGCACTGGCATTGATTTTTGGTCCACCTGTTGCCAGTTGGCATGGCCAAGGTTCTCAGGGTGTAGGTCAATCAGTTCGGGCATGCGTATTCCATGGAAATTCAGGGTGGTTTATCCGGGCTTTGCGCTCAGTTTTGGGGCTGTAGCACTTATAATTCAAGATTACCTCAACCACCCCCACTGCTGTCATGTCTCTTGCCCTGTCTTCGGCTGATCAATTCAATGTTTCCACCTTCCATGGCGCTTCTGCCTTGTCTGCTTTTCGCGCAGAGGGTTTGCTGAAACGCCTGCAAGCCATTGATTCGAATGTGTCGGCGGTGCGAGCGCATTTCGTTCATTTTGTGGCGACCCGGGGTGCACTGGAAGGGCAACAGCGCGAAGTGATGGAAGGCCTGCTCGACTACGGCCACGCTGCGCCAGCCTTGGACCGTGTTGACCTGGCGTACGTGGTGGTTCCCCGCCTGGGTACGGTCAGCCCATGGGCTTCCAAGGCGACTGACATTGCCCACAATGCGGGTTTGGCGCAGGTGGTGCGCATGGAGCGTGGCATTGAATTTCAGCTGACTTTCAAAAAAGGTTTGCTGGGTGGCAGCAAGCTGCCTGAAGGTGCTGAATTGCAAGCCTTGAAAGCTGCGCTGTACGACCGCATGACAGAAACCGTGCTGCCCGATGGGTTTGACGTGAAAGGCTTGTTCCTGCCCCTGCAGGGCAAAAGCCTGCAAATTGTTGAATTGAGTGAAGGCCGCAATTCACTGGTGAAAGCGAACAGTGAACTGGGCTTGGCCTTGAGCGAAGATGAAATCGATTACCTGCTCGACGCTTACATGGCCATGGGACGTTCGCCCACTGACGTGGAGTTGATGATGTTTGCGCAGGCCAACAGCGAACACTGCCGTCACAAAATTTTCAATGCCACCTGGATTATCGACGGGCAAGCGCAAAGTGAAACCCTGTTCGGCATGATTCGCAACACCCACAAAACCACGCCGCAAGGCACGGTGGTGGCGTATTCCGACAATGCAGCCGTCATTGCTGGTGGCAAGGCTGAGCGCTTTTTTGCTGATGCCGATGGCGTGTATCGACCGCACGAGGAAACCACGCATTTTGTGATCAAGGTGGAAACCCACAATCACCCCACAGCCATTTCGCCATATGCAGGCGCTGCCACGGGTTCAGGCGGTGAAATTCGTGATGAAGGTGCCACTGGTCGTGGTGCCAAGCCCAAGGCCGGCTTGTGTGGCTTTACCACTTCGCATTTGCGTTTTGAGGGTGGCAGCGAAAGCTGGGAAAGTGGGCAAGACGCTTTGGTGCCCTTGGAACAGCGCAACAATCAGCACAGTGCGCAGCCACAGCCTGTTGGCATTCCAACACGCATAGCGACCCCTGAACAAATCATGATCGATGGCCCCATTGGTGCGGCTGCATTCAACAATGAATTTGGTCGCCCGAACTTGGGAGGCTATTTCCGCACTTTCGAGCAACGTGTGGGTGATCGGGTTTATGGGTATCACAAGCCCATCATGATCGCCGGTGGCTTGGGCAATATTCGTGAAGTACACACCCACAAATGTGACTTGCCCGCGGGCAGTTTGTTAATTCAACTGGGCGGCCCTGGTATGCGCATCGGCATGGGTGGGGGAGCTGCTTCATCGATGAATGCGGGCACCAACACCGAGTCGCTCGACTTTGATTCCGTGCAACGTGCCAACCCTGAAATGGAACGCCGTGCGCAGGAAGTGCTGGACCGCTGCTGGACCATGGGTGAAGCCAACCCGATTTTGAGCATTCACGACGTGGGTGCGGGTGGTATTTCCAACGCATTCCCCGAGTTGGCAGACGCATCGAACAAAGGTGCGGAATTTGATTTGCGCAAAGTGAATCTGGATGAAAGTGGCTTGAGCCCCGCTGAAATTTGGTGCAATGAATCGCAAGAGCGCTATGTGATGGGCATTGCACCCGAGTCGCTGGAATTGTTCACGCAATTGTGTGAACGTGAGCGTTGCCCCTTCTGTGTGGTGGGTGTGGTGACTGACGAGCGCCAACTAAAGGTGTTGGATGCCGAAAGCAGTAGCAACCCAGTGGACATGCCCATGGAAGTTTTGCTGGGCAAGCCACCCCGCATGGAGCGCAATGACAACCGCATAGAAACGGTGAAAGCAGAAATGGATTTGACCCAAACCGAATTGGGGCAAGCCATTGAGCAAGTGTTGAAATTCCCGGCTGTGGCTTCCAAGCGCTTCCTGATTACAATTGGCGACCGCACCGTGGGTGGCTTCACGGCCCGCGATCAAATGGTGGGACCTTACCAGGTGCCCGTGGCCGACGTGGCCGTGACGATTGATGACTACACCGGATACGCTGGCCAAGCCATGGCCATGGGTGAACGTACACCGCTGGCCGTATTGAATGCACCCGCTTCAGGCCGCATGGCCATTGCGGAAAGTATTACCAATTTGTTGGCCGCACCTGTTGAAAAACTGGAGGACGTGAAGCTGAGCGCCAACTGGATGGCTGCTTGCGGTACGCCCGGCCAAGACGCCGCTTTGTTCGACACCGTGAAAGCGATTGGCATGGACCTGTGCCCGCAATTGGGCTTGGGCATTCCGGTGGGTAAGGATTCGCTTTCCATGCGCACGCGCTGGAATGAAGGCGATGTACAGAAGGAAGTGTTGTCGCCGGTTAGTTTGATTGTGACTGCATTCTCGAAAATTACAGATGTTCGTGGCACGCTAACACCGGTGTTGAACACGGCCGAGGACACCGTGCTGGTGTTGGTGGATTTGGCCCGCGGCAAAATGCGCATGGGTGCCAGCGTATTGGCACAGGTGACCAACCAGTTGGGTACCGATGTGCCTGATGTGGAGGACGCAAGCGACATTAAAAACTTTACACAAGCGTTGAATGCCTTGCGTGAAAAAGGTTTGGTGCACGCTTATCACGATCGGTCAGATGGTGGTTTGCTGGCCGCCTTGGCGGAAATGAGTTTTGCAAGCCGATGTGGTTTGTCGATCAACCTTGATTTGATCACCATTGACCCGTATTCAGCCGATTGGGGCGACTTTAAAATTCGCCCGGAGCAGGTCAGCGTACAGCGCGGTGAGCTAACCCTGAAGGCCTTGTTCAACGAAGAACTGGGTGTTGTATTGCAAGTGCCTGCCGCGCAAAAAAGCGAAGCCATGCAAGTGCTGCGCGATTTCAGTTTGAGCAAGTACAGCAATATTATCGGCAAGCCCAATGATCGCGATGTGATCGAGTTTTATCGCGATGCCAAGTGTATTTACTCCGAAAGCCGCGCCAAGCTGCAAGGCATTTGGGATGACACCAGCTACCAGATTGCCAAACGCCGCGACAACCCGGTGTGTGCCGAAAGCGAACACAAAGCCGCTGCTGAATTGCCCAACGCCTTGGTGTGGCAACCCGGCTTTGACATCACGGAAAACCCGGCAGCGCCTTTCATTGCAACCGGGGCGAAACCCCGTGTGGCTGTGTTGCGTGAGCAAGGCGTAAACGGCCAACTTGAAATGGCAGGTGCATTTACCTTGGCTGGTTTTGAGGCAGTAGACGTGCACATGAGCGACCTGTTGACAGGCAAGCGCAAGCTGGCTGACTTCCAGGGCTTGGCAGCATGCGGTGGCTTCAGCTACGGCGACGTGTTGGGTGCCGGTGAAGGCTGGGCCAAAACCATTCGATACAACAGCGTGCTGGCTGACCAGTTTGCAGAATTCTTTGGCCGCAGTGATGTGTTCGGTTTGGGCGTGTGCAATGGCTGCCAAATGATGGCCACATTGGCCGATTTGATACCCGGTGCGGCGCACTGGCCCAAGTTGATGCGCAATGAAAGTGAGCAATATGAAGCGCGGTTGGTGAATGTAAAAATCAACAAGACGTCTTCGATTTTGTTGAGCGGTATGGAAGGCTCTGTGGTGCCTGTGGTGGTTGCGCACGGTGAAGGCCGGGCTGACTTTTCACGCCAGGGCAATCATGCCCAGTTGAGCGCAGAAGGTTTGGTGGCAGTGCAGTATGTGAATTCGCAAGGCGAGGCCACACAGCAGTACCCATTCAACCCCAATGGCAGCCCGGACGCACTGGCCGGTTTTACCACGCCCGATGGCCGCTTCACCATCATGATGCCGCACCCTGAGCGCGTGTTCCGGAATGTGCAAATGAGCTGGGCGCCCAAAGACGCAGGCGAGTTTTCGCCCTGGATGCGTTTGTTCTACAACGCACGCAAGGCCTTGGGTTAAATGGACAAAACACTGGCATGGCAACCCCTGGCAGTGGACCAGCAATGGCCAGCCAAGGTGTTTGATGTGCATTGCACTGACTGCCCGCGTTTGCATGCATTTCATGAACAGAATCGCCAAAAATTTCCGGCTCATTTCAATGGCCCGGTGCCACCTTTTGGTCCTGAGAATGCAGAACTACTGATTGTTGGTTTGGCGCCTGGGCTGCACGGAGCAAACCGCAGCGGGCGACCGTTCACAGGCGACTATTGCGGCGACTTGCTTTACAGCACCTTGCACAAATTCGGTTTTGCCAACAGGCCGGTTTCAATCGCTGTGGGCGATGGCATGCAACTGCTGAATGCGCGTGTCAGCAATGCAGTGAAGTGCGTACCACCGGAAAACAAGCCCACGCCGGCTGAAATTAAAACCTGCAATCAGTTCATCGCGCATGAGTTCAAGGTTCACCCGCCCAAGGCTGTATTGGCCTTGGGGCTGGTGGGGCATCAGGCCGTGCTGAAAGCCATGGATCAAAAGCAAAGTGCATTCAAATTTGGACACGCCGCCCAACACGACCTTGGTGCGTTTCGCTTGTTCGACAGTTACCACGTCAGCCGATATAACACGCAAACTGGCCGGTTGACCACACCCATGTTTGAGGCTGTGCTGGAATCGATCAGCCGCTACCTGAAGGCTTAAGGGCAGGGCGATGAGCGACGAGCAAGCAACGTCTCAAACGCCTGACATGCCTTTTGACATTGCCGCGTTTTTGAAGGAATTGACGACACGACCTGGTGTGTATCGCATGATTGATGCAAACGGCACCGTGATGTATGTGGGCAAAGCCAAGAACCTGAAAAAACGGGTTTCTTCGTACTTTCAGAAAACCCACGCCAGCCCGCGCACCAGCCACATGGTGGAGCGTATTGTGCGGGTGGATGTAACACCGACCCGAACTGAAGCAGAAGCCTTGCTGCTTGAGAACAATCTGATCAAAAGCTTAAGCCCGCGCTACAACATTCTGTTTCGTGATGACAAAAGCTATCCTTACCTTCGCCTGACGAATCACAAGTACCCACGCGTGGCCTATTACCGCGGTGCGGTCGATAAAAAATCACAGTTCTTTGGTCCCTTTCCCAACGCTTGGGCTGTGAAGGAAAGCATTCAGGTTTTGCAGCGTGTATTTTTGCTGCGGACCTGTGAAGACACCGTATTTTCTCATCGCTCACGCCCGTGTTTGCAGGCGCAAATTCAGCGGTGCAGTGCGCCATGTGTGAACTGGATCAGCCCGGAAGAGTATGCGAAAGATGTAGAAGCCGCATCGCGCTTCTTGCGGGGCGACCACAAGTCGGTACTGGCCAATCTGGAAGAGAAAATGCTGGAGGCCAGCGGTTTGCTGGAGTTTGAGAAAGCAGCCATGTACCGCAACCAGCTGGGTGCACTGAGCCGGGTGTTACAAAAGCAGTCTGTTGACACCACCGGCGGTGATGACGATGCAGACATTATCGCTGTGGTTATCAAGGGCGGTGCGGTTTGCGTGAACCTGGCCATGGTGCGCGGCGGGCGGCATTTGGGTGACAAGCCCATGTTCCCCAGTGTAGCGCAGGCCAGTGAGGACATCGGGCCCGAGGTGCTGGAGGCTTTCTTGAGCCAGGCCTATGTGGACAGGCCAATTCCAAACTTGTTGATCGTGAATCAGGACCTGGACGCGCCTGAACTGCTGATGGCCTTGAGCCAGCAGGCGGGCAAGAAAATCAACCTGATTCGACAGCCGCAGAGTGAGCGCAGAAAGTGGTTGGACATGGCAGTTGACAATGCGGAAATTGCAATCGCCAGGCGAATCGCAGAGCAGGGCTCCGCCCAGTTCCGCACGCGTGCGCTGGTTGAAACCCTGGGTTTGGAAACACGGCTTGAAGAAGCCTTGCAGGCCAGTGAGGCTGATGGCTTGCTCAGCGGAACGGCCGCAGGAGCTGAGCCTGTGGCAGATTCGCCTGCTGAGGAAATTGATTTGTTGGCCACTTTGCGTGTGGAATGTTTTGACATTTCGCACACGGCTGGCGAGGCCACGCAGGCCTCGTGTGTCGTGTTTCACAATCACGACATGCAAAGTCGTGAGTACCGCCGCTACAACATTGAGGGCATTACCCCAGGCGACGATTATGCAGCCATGCGTCAAGCGGTCACACGGCGCTATCAGCGCGAAGGAAAAACCCCCATCGTGATGCCGCATGTGGTGTTGATCGACGGTGGCAAAGGTCAAATTGAAGTGGCACGCCAGGTATTTGAACTACTGGGATTGGACATCAGCCTGATTGTGGGTGTAAAAAAAGGCGAGAACCGCAAGGTGGGTCTGGAAACACTGGTGTTTCCAGACGGGCGGCCAAGCCTGGAGTTGGGCCCTGGTCACCCCGCACTCATGTTGATTGCGCAAATTCGTGACGAGGCCCACCGCTTTGCGATTACCGGCATGCGTGCCAAGCGTGCCAAGGCAAGGCAAGCTTCCGAGCTGGATGAAATTGAAGGCATTGGTGCGCGTCGCAAGCAAAAGTTGCTGACCCGTTTTGGCGGTTTGCGTGGTGTAAAAGCAGCCAGCGTGGAAGACTTGCAAACGGTCGAGGGCATTTCGAAAACGCTGGCCGAAGAAATATATCGGCGTTTGCACTGAAGAGGGCTGTCTAAACCGGTGTGCACGCTGATATATTCGTACCTCTATAGAGTGTATTTTTACTTAACAGAAGAAAAACAACCATGCCCATGAACCTGCCCATGATCCTGACCTGGGTCCGGATTATTTTAATTCCTCTGGTCGTTGGCATTTATTTTTTGCCCGAAACTGTCATGTCCATCTCCATGCAAAACTGGGTGGGCGCTTGGGTGTTCGTGTTCGCAGCCATTACCGATTTCGTCGATGGTTATTTGGCACGCCGCTGGAATCAAACTTCGGCGTTTGGCGCATTTCTTGACCCGGTGGCCGACAAGCTGATGGTGGGTGCAGCCCTGATTGTGCTGGTTGATCTTGGGCGTATCGGCCCATTCATTGCGCTGATCATTATTGGTCGCGAGATTACCATTTCTGCCCTGCGTGAATGGATGGCCAGCATCGGCGCGCGCAACAGCGTGGCCGTGAACTGGCTTGGCAAATTCAAGACCATTGCACAAATGGTGGCCATTCCCATGTTGCTGGTCAATGAAACCTGGATGGGCATCAACTTCCAAGTGCTGGGCACTTTGGGTATTTATGTGGCGGCTGTGTTGACGGTTTGGTCGATGTGCTATTACCTGATGAAAGCCTGGCCTGAACTTCGCGCTCGAAGCTAAGCGCACACCAACCCGATTTCTCATGAATAAAAGCAATTTGCTTCCCCAGCCTTACCCTTTGCGGCAAGCGCTGAACGATGAAGTTCATTCCCGGCCCACCGAGGCGCTGTGGCCACAGGAAAGGGTCTTCCACATTGCCTTGCTGGTGCAAAGAGATGTAACGCCTGAGATCGTGGCGCAACTGCAAGCACTGGTGGACTATTGCGGATGCAAACCAGTTTCCGATGACGAGCTGGCTGCACCCCAGGTAAGCCTTAGCCTGTGCGGCGGTGAATCTGCCTTGCGCCTGCGGCTGGAGCGCCACAATGAATTCATTACATTGACCTTCTTTGAGCGGGCTGATCATGCGATTGTGTTTGATCGCCCGGTAACACGCCGTTTGCCGCCCAGTTGGATGGCTGCTCTGCCAGGCGTGATGTTGGTGGCCATTGAGCTGTTTGTTCAAAAAACGGACACCCCCCGAGAACCGCGTAGCGTGGCCGGTTATTTTGACGGCAACACCCTCATTGGCGGCATGATTGCCAATGGCGCGGGGCAGGTGTTTTCCGATCTTCGAATTGCAGACCGCGGTGCAAGCCGCATTTTGATTTGCAATTTGAAAATGGGATCGCGACAACTGGGCAGGGTGGTTCAGCGCACCATCGAGATGGAAACTTACCGCATGATGGCCTTGCTCAGCTTTCCGGTGGCGCGTGCTACATTGCCGAAGCTTTCGTCTTATGAAGACCGTTTGGTGAAGCTGGCCACTGAAATGGCCGAAACCAGCAAAACCGAAGACCTGGCCGAAGTGACCAGCGAGGATGTGGAGCTGGATCGAAAGTTGTTGAGCCAGCTGACCGACCTGGCTGCGCGCGTGGAGCAGTTAAGCGCCGAGAACCGGGTACGTTTTACCGCAGCTGAAGCGTACACCGACCTGGTTAAAAAACGCATTGCCGAGTTGAAAGAAATTCCCATGGTGGGCATGCAAACGTTTGGTGAATTCATGGACCGCCGCTTGGGCCCTGCCATGAAAACCTGCACCTGGACTGCACGCCGGCAAGACGAATTGGCCGCCCGTATTTCACGGGTCACCCAACTACTGCGCACGCGTGTTGAAATTGAGCGTGAAAGCCAGAACCAGCGACTACTGACCAGCATGGACAAGCGTGCCAAGGTGCAGTTGCGCTTGCAGGAAACCGTTGAAGGTTTGTCGATTGTTGCCATTTCCTACTACGGTGCCAGCTTGGTGGGTTATCTGGCCAAGGGGCTGAAAGCCGTGGGTGTGTCTGTTTCACCCGACTTGGCCATTGCCGTGGCCATTCCAACCATTGCGGTGCTGGCCTATGTCAGCATGCAAGCCATGAAAAAGCGCATGGGTTTGAAGGGTTAAGTATTATTCGGAAATATTGCCCCAAGAGGTTTCCAAACTATGGGGTTTGTGGTTATAATTGCGGGCTCGGAAGCTTGGCAGAGCGGTTGAATGCACCGGTCTTGAAAACCGGCGAGGGTGCGAGCCCTCCGTGAGTTCGAATCTCACAGCTTCCGCCAAAAACATCGAAACCCGCCCTCGTGGCGGGTTTTTTGTTGTTGCGACCTGTGAGTCGATTCGGACGAACGGATCATGAAATGAATAACAAAAAACCGCCTCGAGGGCGGTTTTTTGCATTTGGAGATACCCAACATCTAATTATCTGTAAAGCACGCTTGGCAACCACATGCCGATTTGTGGGAATACATACAGCACGAACATGGCAAAGATTTGAATAAACATGAAAGGAATCATGCCCATGAAAATCTGGTTCAGCGTGACTCCGGGTGGCGATACGCCTTTCAGGTAGAACGCTGCCATGGCCACAGGTGGAGACAGGAAGGCGGTTTGCAAATTCAGTGCGACCAGCAAGCCGAAGAACAGTGGATCTACATCAAAGTAGGGCAGCAGCGGGATGAAAATGGGCATGAAAATCACGATGATTTCGGTCCATTCCAAAGGCCAACCCAACAAGAAAATAATCACTTGTGACAGCAGCAGGAATTCAATGGGGGTCAGGCCCAAAGAAAGCACCCATGTTTCAACCAGTTCTTGCCCACCCAGCAGTGCGAATGCAGCAGAGAAAATGGACGAACCCACGAACAACCAGCACACCATGGCGGTTGTTTTGGAGGTGAGGAAGGCGGATTCTCGCAGCACAGGAAAGCTGAGTTGACGATAGCCGGCAGCAAGCAACAAGCCACCGAAAGCGCCCAATGCGGCTGCTTCCGAAGGTGTGGCCAAGCCCATCACGATACTGCCCAACACAGCGCCGATCAAAATCGCCAGTGGGAAGAATGAGGTCAGCAGCATTTTGAATACTTCCAGGCGCTCAAAGCTGAGGCGTGAATAGTAGTATCCCAATACAGCCACAATCGCCATTAACCAAATCCAGAAGGTTGTTGGTGCAGGAGTGGACTCAGCTTCAGCAGCAGCTTCTTTTGCCACAGGTTCTTCCACTGCAGGCGCTGCCGCAGCTTCGGTGGTTTCGGCGCCAGCAGGCTCTTCCAGACCAAAGTCATAGTTGCTGCTGCCGGAGCTTTCGTAACCGGAACCAAAGCTCACCAATCCTGAGGTGTCAAATGCAGCTTCTTTGGGGGCAGTCAGTGATGAATACACCAAGCCCAAAATGAAGGCAGCAAAAATCGCGGGGATCATCGCCACGAACAACTGGCCAGCAACTTGACCACCGGTCAGGTTGCCTTCACGACGCCCTTTCAAGCCATTCACCAAGGCAGACACTGCGCGGCTGCTACCGTAAGTGCGCTTCAATGAATCAAGCACAGGGCTTAGTGGCACACGGCGTTCTTCCTCGGACAAAGGGGGCGCAGATTTTGGGTTGATTTTCGCGCGGATGATGATGTAGGCGATGTACATGCTTGTCAGCATCAAACCAGGAAACAGCGCACCAGCGTACAACTGAACTACTGAAACACCGGCCGTTGCGCCGTACACGATCAACAGCACTGAAGGTGGAATCAGAATACCCAAACATCCGCCTGCGGTAATTGCACCGGCAGCCATTTTGGTGTCGTAACCCGCTTTCAACATGCTGGGCATGGCCAGCAGACCCATCAAGGTAACTACCGCGCCCACAATACCGGTCGCAGTCGCGAAAATTGCGCAGGTTACCAGCGTTGCAACGCCCAAAGCGCCAGGCAAACGGGCCATGGCAAGGTGTAACGATTTGAACAGTTTCTCGATCAGGTTTGCGCGTTCAACCAGGTAACCCATGAATACGAACAGGGGAACGGAAATCAGCACGTCGTTGGTCATCACCTTGTAGGTGGACTGAACCATCAGGTCGAGCGTTTTCTGTATGTTCCCGTCGTAAGCGAAGTAGGTGAAAATTACGCCCATGCCCATCAGGGTAAAAGCGGTTGGAAAGCCCAGCATGATGGCCACAACAACCAGCGAGAGCATTAGCAGGCCCAAGTGGCCGTCTGTCATTTCCGATGGCGCAGGCATTGCAATGGCGACCCCGATCAGGATCATCGCCATGATGGCAATACCAAAATATAGTTCTTTTTTCATGATGATTCCTGTTAATTCTTGCCGAGAGAGGCTTTCAACTTCTCTACGTCCACTTCTTCCACGTCGTCTTCACGCTTGGGCCATGCGCCATCCTTGATGCACAGGATGCAGCGGATTACTTCCACAACGCCTTGCAGCAGCAAAAAGAAACCGGCCAGTGGGATGAAGGCCTTGAACGGGTAAATGGGCGGACCATCGGCGGTGATGGATGACATTTCCTTGATGGCCCAGGCTTCGTCAGCGAATGTGTAACCTGCGTAGGTCAATGCGATGATGCCGGGGAAAAAGAAAACGAAATATAGAATCAGGTCGAGAATGGCTTGTGTTCTGGGCTCAAGAAAGCCGTACAGAATGTCTCCGCGCACATGGCCGTTGGTGGCCAATGTGTAAGCACCTGCCATCATGAACAAGATACCGTACAAAATGTATGACACATCGAATACCCATGGGTTAGGGCTATTCAGGACGTATCGAGTAAACACCTCGTACACAATGACGCCAGTCAACAGAACAATGGTCCAGGCAAAAATGTGCCCGACTTTGGTGGAAATTCTGTCAACCAAATGTAGGAAAGCTAACATGGGGTGAACCTCGGGTTCGGTTTTAAAAAAAGCCAACATCCGTTGTGCAGATGTTGGCTTTCAGGACTGGAACAACTGATTACTTCTTTTTCTGGGCGTAGAAGGCTTGAGCCATCTTGAAGTCGACAGAAGTGTCGGCTTGCCACTTGGCTGCACGTGCAGCAAATGCACGCTGTGACTCCAGCACTTTTTTGAACATTGGGTTTTCAGCGGCTTTGGCTGTGGTCACTTCATCCCAAGCTTTCAATTGTGCTTTCAAAATGCTGTCCGGCGTTTTGAAGAATTTCACGCCTTGTTTGCTTTGCATTTCCATGTAGTCTTTTGAGTAGCGGTCCACTGCCTTCCAGCTCATGTCAGCAGATGCTGCCTCGGCCGCGTTGGCGATGATCGCTTTGATTTCCGCAGGCAGCTTGTTGTACTTGGTCTTGTTGAACATAACTTCGAATTGTTCAGAAGACTGGTGGAATGACTGCAACATGCACACTTTAGATACATCTGGGAAGCCCAAAATGCGATCTGAAGAAGCGTTGTTGAATTCAGCAGCGTCCAGCAGGCCACGGTCCATCGCTGGAACGATTTCGCCGCCGGGCAGGGCGTTAACTGCAACACCCATTTTCGTAAACATGTCTACAGACAGGCCAACTGTACGGAACTTCAGGCCTTTCAGGTCTTCAGCCTTGGTCACTGGCTTTTTGAACCAGCCCAGTGGCTGAGTTGGCATTGGGCCTGTCATGAAAGACACCACGTCCATGTTCAGTTCTTTGTAGATTTCTTCTTGCAGTTCTTTGCCACCGCCGTACTTGTGCCAGGCCAGCAGCATGTTTGCGTCCATGCCGAAGGATGGGCCTGAACCCCACAGAGCCACCGCTGCGTTTTTGCCGTACCAGTAGGCAATAACGCCGTGACCACCGTCCAGTGTGCCCTTGTTCACCGCATCTAGCAGGTCAAACGCTTTGACCACGGAACCAGCAGGCAAAACTTCAATCTTCAGGCGACCACCGGTCATGCTGTTTACTTTGTCAGCAAAGTCAACTGCATATTCGTGGAAAATGTCCTTCTGGGGCCATGTGCTCTGGAAGCGCATGTTCACTGTTTGAGCAGTGGAAATCATGGGGAACGCCATGGCGCCTGCACCTACTGCAGCCACTGATGTGCCTTTGATAAAATCGCGGCGCTTTTGGTTGTTCACTGAGTCAGTCATTTTGCCTCCTTAAATTGATTTAGCTTTCGACTGTTGTTTTTGGTTTTACTTTTCGAACCTGCATTGTGATGGCGTACAAAGGCTAACTAAATAGGAGCAAACCCTTACCTATCGGTACTTTCCCTAGGGTCGAAAAAAAACCGCCAGTCGCAAAACTGGCGGTTTTCTGGTCGAGTCAAATGGTGTTTATGCGCTTGCGCTTACCTTTGAATCTGTTTTGGCTTTCACCTGCCTGTGTTTATCGATGGCTTCAACCTTGCGTTGTTTCTCGTGCAGGAAGCTGAGCACTTCATGCCGGTAGTGGTTGTAGGTGGGGTCGTCGGCCAGGGCCAAGCGGTCACGGGGGCGGGGCAAGTCGATGTCCAGAATTTGACCAATGGTGGCTGAAGGGCCGTTGGTCATCATCACGATACGATCGGACAACAACACGGCTTCGTCTACATCGTGCGTAATCATCACCACCGTGTTTTTCAACTCGTTTTGAATGCGCATGACTTCATCTTGCAGGTGGGCGCGGGTGAGTGCGTCCAGTGCGCCGAAAGGTTCATCCAGCAGCAACACCTTGGGTTCCATGGCCAGGGCACGGGCAATACCCACGCGCTGCTTCATACCGCCTGAAATTTCGGAGGGCAGGCGATCCAGTGCATGGCTCATGTTCACCATGTCAAGGTTGTGCAGAATCCATTCTCGTTGCTCAGTTTTGCTTTTTTTGCCTTTGAAGATTTTTTCAACTGCAATTTCAACGTTCTGATACACGGTGAGCCAGGGCAGCAGGGAATGGTTTTGAAACACCAGCGCACGGTCAGGGCCTGGTGAGTTCACTTCGCGATTGTCGACAATCACGACACCCTCGCTGGCGGTCAGCAAACCCGCAATGATGTTCAGCACGGTGGACTTTCCACAACCCGAGTGGCCGATCAGGGAAATATATTCGCCACGGTTCACTTCCAGGTTGATGTCTTTCAACACCGGGTTCACGATGCCATTGCGCTCAAAACGCATTTGCACTTGGGAAATACTCAGGAAACGATCGCTCATGTTATTACTCCTTAACCTGCAGATGTACCGCGTGTAATTTTGTTGCCCACCCAGGCCACGCAACGGTCGAGAATGAAACCGACGATGCCCACGTAGACCAGTGCCAGAACAATGTCGCTGATCAGCGAGCTGTTCCAGGCGTCCCAGATAAAGAAGCCAATGCCCACACCACCAATCAACATTTCAGCGGCAACAATGGCCAACCAGCTAAGGCCCACACCAATACGAAGGCCCGAGAAAATATAGGGCGCAGCGGCAGGCAGCATGATCTTCCAGAAGTACTCAATGCCGTTGTGCTGAATGACGCGTGACACGTTTCGGTAATCTTCGGGAATGTTGCGAATGCCCACTGAAGTGTTGATGATGATCGGCCAAATGGCCGTGATGAAGATCACGAAAATCGCAGACGGGTTTCCATCCTGAAAACCCGCCAGCGACAAAGGCAACCACGCCA